>OLFZ01000087.1_pt1 | contig 107018 bp, 88 predicted proteins | sample 1604861 | NCBI WGS metagenome assembly OLFZ01 (sample SAMEA3888895, study PRJEB22519) | human gut metagenome | biome: human gut; feature: human-associated habitat; material: faeces | place: Denmark | collected 2011 | reverse complement strand
TTTGGGGGTGGGGGTTGCTTCAGCGACATCAGAGGAAGCGGCCGCGTCAGACACGGCCGGCGTATTTTCCTGCGTCATAAATATCCTTTTGGACCGCCGGAGGCGGCGAAATTTGTCAGCCGTTATCCCGACTGAGGGAACAGGCCGGGCATCCGGCCGATGCCGGATGGCGTGTCCGTGAGCGGGCACGGGCCTGGGGATGCCCGGAAAGGGCAGGGCACGGGGGATGGCAGGAGAAAACGCCCGTCACGGGACGGCGTTTTCCTGGCGGCCGGAACAGCCGCCGGAGGGGCAACGTCAGAAAGCGCGGCACCGGGCCGCGCCATGACGGGCGGGATCAGACTGTCTGTCCCCCGCGGAAGCGCTGGGCTTCGCTAATCACAATTTTCAAGGACGCGCAGCTCCACGGACAGCTTGCCGCCGCTGGAGCGCAGCAGCACATAGCCGCCCTGGGCCAGAGCGCCCGGATTCACCACGATGGTGCGGCCCACCCTGTCCACGGCGCGCGCTTCGTGGATATGTCCGCACAGGCAGACATCGGGTTGGGCTTCTTCAAGGAATTCGCGCACGGCAGTAGAGCCCACGTGAATGTTGCCCGGGATGACGTCGCAGGCGCTGTCCTTGGGCGGATTGTGCGAAACCAGCACGGTGTGGGGGTACTTGCGGGCCTTCTGCCAGCTGTTTTCCAGCCAGCCGGCGAAGGTGGATTCAGGAAACTCGCTGGGCGTACCGAAAGGCGTGAACGTGGAAGCCCCGATGCCGAAGATGGCCGTATCGGGCGTGAGCTCGTGCACCTGCGTGTGCAGGTTGCAGCCCAGGCCGCTCAGCCATTCATCCACTTCGGGCCGGTCCATGTTGCCGATCTGGGCCCAGATGCGGGGATTGTGCGCCCGCAGAACGTCCATGACCATCTCGGCCTGCTTGACGCCGCCTGTGATGGTCAGGTCGCCGGTGACGATGATGCCGTCTGCCTGCGCCAGCTCGGGGATACGGGCAAACAGCCCGGGCTCGTCGTGAATGTCCCCAACGGCAATCCAGAGATGATCCTGTTCGTTGACGCTTGGCATGGCGGTGTTTCCTTTGTTATAAAGTCACTCCGCGAACTATGGCACATTTTAGCAAGGATGGAAAGACCTCCATGTCCCTTTCCCCCGATGAGTTGAAGAAGGAATTGCGCGCCCGCATGCGTGGGCTGCGGCGCGGCCAGGATCCCGCCCTGGCACGGCAGCGGGCCCGTGCGGCCCAGCAGGCCCTGTTGGACTGGGACGTCTGGCAGCAGGCCGCCCGCGTGGCCCTGTACGTGGCCCTGCCGGAAGAAGTGCATACCGGCTACCTGCTGGCCGATGCCTGGCAGCGCCGCTTGCGGGTCTATCTGCCCCGGGTGCGTCTGGAGCGCGGGCTCATGGATTTCGTGCCCTGTTCCCGCGTGGGGGACATGGCCGCCGGGCCCTACAAGATGCTGGAGCCCCATGCCGGGCTGCTGGGCATGGCGCCCCCGGTGCTGGCCCATCCCGATTTCTGCCCCGACGTACTCATCCTGCCCGGCGTGGCCTTTGACCGCGCGGGCAACCGTCTGGGCTTCGGCGGCGGCTACTACGACCGCTTCCTGGCGGCCTTCGGCGCCCGGGGCAGCGGTCGACGCCCCTTGCTGGTGGGCCTGTGCTATGCTTTCCAGGTGGTGGACGCGCTGCCTTCCCAGGCCTGGGACCGGCCCGTGGACTGCCTGTGTACCGAAGAAGGACTCGTATGCCTGTAAGTTTCATCCCCTTTGTGTTCCCCGGCGTGGACAATGTGCGCTGCGCCTTCCAGACCCGCTGGCAGGAGGCCGGAGACGGCCCGTACGCCGGTGGCAACATCTCCCTTGCCACGGCCGATGACCGGCAGAGCGTCATCGGCAATCGCCGTGAGCTGCGGGCGGCCCTGGGCCTTCGGCGCATGGCCGAGCTCAACCAGGTGCACGGCGATGCCATGATCTTCGAGCCTGAGGCCGTGGAGCCCGATGCCGTGCCCCATTGCGATGCCGACGGCATGGCCACCAGTCAGGCCGGACTGGGGCTGGCCATCAAGACCGCCGACTGCCAGCCCATCCTGCTGGCCCACAAGAGCGGCCGTTTCGTGGCCGGCATCCACGCGGGCTGGCGCGGCAACCGTTGTGATTTTCCCGGCTCCGGGGTGCGCCGCTTCTGCGAGCATTACGGCGTGGAGCCACGTGAACTTCTGGCCGTGCGCGGCCCGAGCCTGGGCCCGGCCCGGGCGGAGTTCATCAACTTTGAGAGCGAGTGGGGCGACGAGTTCCGTCCTTGGTTCGATGCCGGGAGCCGCACCATGGATCTGTGGGGCCTGACCCGCTGGCAGCTGGAGCAGGCTGGGTTGCTGCCGCGCAACATCTACGGCATCGACCTGTGCACGGCCAGCTGCAACCGCCAGTTCTTCTCGTACCGCTGCGTGAAAGCTTCCGGCCGCCAGGCCAGCGTCATCTGGCGTCTGGACTAGCAGATCGGAGAGCTTGCTTGTGATGAGGGGGGAAGGGGGAAACCTTGGCTCGCGCACAAGGTATTCCCCCTTCCCCCCTCAAGCTCCCCCTATCCCCTTTCCAACGCGCTTTCTTTTGAAGGATGGAGCATGTCCGGGCTACGGGGAGGCAGCCCCTGCTGCCGGTCTCCGAAAGCTGGGGGTGTACCGTGTTGGGAGAAGATTTTATTCAAACCGTATCTACTTAGGATAGCTGTATTTTTATGAATACAGAGCGAAGAGCATGATTGGCCTCTCCGGCCGTCTTCATTCCCGGGTATGGGGGACAGCGGGGAGGGCTTATGTGTCTCCCCATACCATGATGCGTCATTGCAAGGGCAGCCTTCGGGCTGTCTTTTTTGTATGTCGACGGGCGTCCGTCGTTCCGCAGCAGCCACAAGCGGTTTTTCTTCGACCTGTCTGCTACCCCTCTCCCTTTCCGTCATACGTTGACAAGCCGCAGCTCCCTGCCTAGAGTAGCGCGTCCATGGTCGCCGGAACCTGCCGGCGTCAAAAGGGAATCCCGTGAGAATCGGGAGCGGACCCGCCGCCGTAAGGCCCGTAGACCAGCTTCCTTCATGTGCCACTGGCAACGGGAAGGCCGGAAGCCGGGGGCCGAGCCGGAATACCTGCCGTGGACCGTGGCCTCTGGCCGCGACCGGTATCGGCACGGGTCTTGCCGAGGGGAGCAAGGGAATACGGGCCTCTTCCAGTGGTGGAAGGGGCTTTTTTTGTTTCCGGGCCAGCGTGCCCGGCCACTGATGGCCATGACAGGACGGACCATGCCGGAGAACAGCCTCACCGCTAAGGATGTCTGGAGCGCGCGCCGCTGGTGCTGCTGCGTGCTGCTTGCCGTCCTCTGGTGCACCTCGTTGCCGCTGGCCTGTCTGCCCGGGCCCGTGCCCGTGGCTGTGGCCGATGTCTGGCAGGCACTGGGGGCCGTGGTGGGCCTGTGCCCCCCGGCGGACGGCAGCGTGCAGCTGGTGGTGGGACAGATCCGTCTGGCGCGCGTGCTGCTGGGCCTGCTTTGCGGCGGTGCGCTGGCCGTGGCCGGGGTGGCCCTGCAGGGCGTGCTGCGCAATCCGCTGGCGGATCCCTTCACCCTGGGCATCTCCGCCGGGGCTGCCTGTGGCGCCAGCATGGCCATCGCTCTGGGCGGGACCCTGGGCATCTGGGCCGGAGGCCTCGCCGTGGGGCTTTCCGCTGCGGCCACGGTCTCCCTGTCGGCCCTGCTGGGGGCGCTGCTGGCCCTGGGCGGCGCGCTCTGGCTGGGCAGCGGGCAGGGGAGCTTTAGGCGCGAGACCGTCATCCTGGCCGGTATCGCCGTGGCGGCCTTTCTGGGCGCCGTGGTGGCCCTGGTCAAAGCCCTCAACGAAGAATCCGTCACCAGTATCGTTTTCTGGATCATGGGCAGCCTGCAGGGCCGGGGCTGGGACAGCGTTCCCCTCTTGCTGGCCACCTTGCTGCCGGGGCTGCTGGTGGTGCTGCCGGGCTGGCGCAAGCTGGATATGCTGGCCCTGGGCGACGAGCAGGCCGCGCATCTGGGCCTTGCCGTGGGCCGCACACGTTTCTGGCTGCTGGCCGGGGCCAGCTGCATGACGGCCGGTTGTGTGGCCGTGGCCGGGGTCATCGGCTTCGTGGGCCTGGTGGTGCCGCATGTCCTGCGCATGCTGCTGGGCGGCGCGCACGGCCCCTTGCTGTACGGCGCCTTCCTGGGCGGCGGCATCTTGCTGGTCTGGGCGGACGTGCTGGCCCGTTGCGTGCTTTCCGGCGGACAGGAATTGCCCGTGGGCGTGGTGACGGCCCTGCTGGGCGGGCCCTTTTTCGCTTTTCTGGTGCGGAGGCGCTGATGCTGCGGGCAAAGGACATCCGGGCGGCCTACGGCACGGACGAGATATTGCACGGCGTGGATATCGACCTCCATCCCGGCGAGGCCGTGGCCCTACTGGGCCCCAACGGCAGCGGCAAGACCACGCTGCTGCGGGTGCTGGCGGGCAGTCTGACGCCGACGGCAGGGACGGTGCACCTTCAGGATTCGGACATCCGCCGCCTTTCCCCCCGGGAGCGGGCCCGCCGGGTGGCCGTGCTTTCGCAGCGCAGTGCCGCCCCGCAGGGCATGACAACCCTGCAGATGGTCCTGCTGGGCCGCTATCCCTGGCTGGGCTGGTGGGGCAGCTACAGCGTCGAAGACCGGCGCATCGCCCACGAGGCCCTGGAGGAGACCGGTGCGCTGCCGCTGGCCGCACGGCAGGTGAGCGAGCTTTCCGGCGGTGAATTGCAGCGCGTGGCCCTGGCCCGGACGCTGGCCCAGCAAAGCCCCGTGCTGCTGCTGGACGAGCTGGCCTCCGGTCTGGATCTGGCCAGGATGCTGGAACTTTTCGACCTGCTGGAGCGCCGCCGCCGGGCCGGTGCCGCGCTGCTGCTGGTGATGCATGACTGCAATCTGGCGGCCCAGTATGCCACACGTCTGCTGGGCCTGCGCGAGGGCCGGGTACTGTTCGACGGCCCCGTGCGCCGCTGCTTCACGGCGGAGAACCTGCGCGCCCTCTATGCCGTGGACCTGCATATCGTTCCGCATCCCCGCAACGGCCTGCCTCAGGCCCTGCCCCTGCGGCCCCGTGGGCCTGAATACCGGGAGGTCTCTCCGCATGATGCCTGATTTGTACCGCCTGCGGCAGCGCCTTGTCGTTTGGGGCTTTCATCCTGGCCTGTGGCGGGGGCTGTGCCTGTGCTTCTGCCTGTTCTGCTGCTCCGTACTGCCTGCCCAGGCGCTGGAGCTGGTGGACAGCAGGGGCGTGACCGTGCGTCTGGAACGGCCCGCGCAGCGGGTCATCGCCCTGTACGGCGCGTTCAACGAGATATTGCTGGCGCTGGATGCCCGCGAGACCCTCGTGGCCCGCACGGCGGCCGATGCGGCCATCCCCGGCCTGCAGGACCTGCCTGCCGTGGGTACGCACATGCGTCCCAATGCCGAGCTGGTGGCGGCCCGGCAGCCCGATGTGGTGCTGCAACTGGCCGGGCGTCAGGAAGTGCTGACCCAGACAGAAGCTCTGGAGGCCGTGGGCATCCCGGTGCTGGTCTACGAGATGCAGTCCTTTGAGCAGCTTTTTGCCGTGACCCGCGCTCTGGGGCGGCTTACCGGACGCGAGGCGCGCGCCGAGGCTCTTGTGGCAGACTGGCAGCAGCGTCTGGCGGCTCTGGAGCAGCGCTATGCGGACCAGCCGCCTGTGCGCGTGTTCTATGAAGTGCGCTATCCCAACCTGCTGGCTGCCGGACGTGCCAGCATCGTGGACGAGATCATCCGTCATGCCGGTGGCCGCAACGTGCTGGATGCGGCGCAAAAGCTGGTGCGCTGCAACGAAGAGATGCTGGTGGCCCTGGACCCGGAAGCCTATATTTTGCAACAGGGCCCCATGAACCCCGCGCCGCAGGCTCCGGCGGAGCGTCCGCATTACCGGGGGCTCAGTGCCGTGCGTTCCGGGCGCGTGCTGCTGGTGGAGCATCTGTTCGCCCGCCCCGGCCCCCGCTCCGTGGAGGCCGCCGAGCTGCTGGCCCGCTGGCTGCATGGCGAGGCGCAGGGCAGCGGCGGGGAGTGAACGAGTTTTTGGGTTGAGGGGGGAAGGCCCCTTTGGCCAGAGCTCAAAGGGGCCTTCCCCCCTCAAACTCCCCCCATCCCCCAAAAGCTCTTTTTTCCGGTCAGTGGAAGGCGGCGGAACTGGCATGGGCGTTGCCGTGCTGGCGGTCTCCGGGGGGAGAGGGCAGGAGCTGATTGGGCTGTGCTTTCACGATAAATGCCGGTCTTTGCGAAGAGAGAAAGGAAAACAGAGGGCTGTCTCCGGGAGAAAGGCTGAGGTACCGCCAGGCTCCGGGGAGGGATCGGACCAGATTTTTGAAGGGCCGTGCTTCGGACAGGCATGTTACCTGCCGGACGTTAAGCCGCCCTGAAAGGATGAGCAGGGGAGAGACTGCCGTGTTCCATCACAACGGCGGCCTGTTTTGCCCTGTGGAAAGATGAAGGAAACAGTCTGTAACCGGGCATGAGCCCGCAACGATACGAGATGACCATGACAGGAACCCTGTACGCTGTGGGCGTGGGCCCCGGCGCTCCCGATCTGCTGACCCTGCGTGCCGTGGAGGCCCTGCGCCGGGTGGACGTGATCCTGGCGGCTGCCTCGCCGCGCAACGACTATTCGCGGGCGCTGGAGACGGCCCGTCCCCATCTGCGGCCGGACGTGCGCCTGCAGCGGCTGGAATTCCCCATGACCCACGACAGGGCCACCTTGCGCGCGGCGTGGGAAAAAGCGGCGGGCATCACGCGCGATGTGCTGCGCGGCGGCGAGAATGCGGCCTTCCTGACCATCGGCGACCCGCTGGTCTACAGCACGTTCGGCTACCTGCTGAAAACGCTCCGGCAGCTGGACGAGTCCCTGCCGGTGGAGATCATACCGGGCATCACGTCGTTCCAGGCGGCGGCCGCGCGTACCCGCACCATTTTGTGCGAAAGCCGCGAGACCCTGTGCATCATCCCCGGTATCCGGGACGAAGAGAGCCTGACCCAAACGCTGGAGCAGGCCGATTCCGCCGTCATCCTCAAGGCCTACCGCAACTTCCCGGCCATCGTGTCATCCTTGCGCCGTAGCGGACGCCTTGAGAGCGGCCTCATGGCCAGTCATGTGGAGCAGCCCGAAGAGCGTCTGGCTCCCGTGACCACGGTGGCTGCCGAAGAGGGCACCCCGCCGTACATGTCCCTGATCTTGAGCCGGAAAGGTTCGGGACAGGACGCCTGAGCCCGTCCTGACTTTCGCGTCTGCTCCGCTCAGGCCTCTACTATGGAGATGGGGCCATCCTTATTTCAAAACAAAGGACGTCGCATGCTCAGGACATGTCTACAGCGCAGGCCCACACGATGCGCGGAATGGGGTGTTTTCTGCCGCACGCGTTGCATGTAACCGCGTGTCAGGCTCCCGTACCGCTGTCCGGCGTCGCGGATCGTCGGAGGGAAAGGCGTCGGGCGATGGCTTCTAGATGGCGTCCGTCCGTACCGCAGCAGCCGCCAAATATCTTCATGGCCGTCAGTTCCCGCAAGCCCAGCATGCCGTGGGCTAGGTCGTCCGGCGCGGAGGTCAGCAGGCTGGTAGCGTTGTCCATGACCGCATATTCCAGAGGTGCGGCATTGGCCTGGATGCCCTGAAAACGTCGCCGGACCAGTTCCGTACGGTTAACGGGCTGGAGCAGGGCCTTGCGGACGATGTCGGGATGCACGCAGTTGGTCATGTAGCACAGCGGGGGACGTTCCGTACGGTTGTCGATGTGCTGGATGGCCGTATGCAGCGGGGTGCCGTCCACCAGCGTCCCCTTGTCCAACAGGGTGAAGCTGATGATATAGGGCAGGCAGGTGGCGGCCAGGGCCCGCGCCATGCCCAGGGCTTCCGGCAGGGTGGGCATGATGCCCGCGTACAGGAAATCCGCTCCGGCATCGGCCAGAATATCGGCTTGCCAAGCATGAAAGCGCCGGGCGTCCTCTTCGTCCAGAGCGCCTTCGCCCGTATAGGCATCTCCTTTGCAGCCCATCAGACCGCCGGTGTAGGTGGGCGTCCTCTCCCACCCTGCCTTGAGCCCGGCCAGCAGGGTCATGCAGTCGCGCAGCAGGCCCTCATCTTCCCCGGCCTGCCGCGTCCGTTCCCTGTTGGCCCGGCGGGTGGGCGTGGTAGCGAGGAAGGGTAGGCCGTAACGGACCGCTGTCTGCCAGTAGCCTTGCCAGAGTTCGCACAGGGCGTGGCGTCCGGCCTCACTGCGCACAAAGGCGGCCAGCGCTACATGCGGATCGGGCGTGAGAGCGTATTCCCGCTTGAGGCGTTCGCCCAACGCGCCTTCCAGCAGCAGGGCATCGTGACGTTCAAAACAGCGAACCAGGGACAGGGGCCGTTTTGTAGACGGTGGAGTGGTGGTGGGTTCCATGCCGAAGTTTTTTTTAGGCTTGTACGTTCGGGCTGCTGCCGTCGAAGCGTCGCAATAGAGGTTTTCCCGCACATGGGGCGGCTTATCTCATCAGTCAGCAGTCAGCGACGGGGACCGGCCATCCGGACCGGAGCAAAGTTTTTTGGAAGGGAGGGGGCGCGGGGGAGGGAGGACCTTTTGTCCACAAAAGGTTTCCTTCCCCCGCATCCTGCCTTTCTCTTCTAACAGATGCGCGGCAGCTGGGCGCCTTCGAGCATGCCCAGCAGGCGCTGGCCGCCGATGCGGGTACGCAGGCGCACCTGGCCGGGCTTGCCGTCTTCGGCCACGCGGCCGATGATGGCGGCTTCCTTGCCGTAGGGGCTGGCCTGCATGGCGCGCAGGGCGGCTTCGGCCTTGTCCTGGGGCAGGATGCAGATGCACTTGCCCTCATTGGCCAGATAGAGCGGATCGAGCCCGAGGAAGGAGCAGCCGTTGCGCACGCTCTCGTGCACGGGCAGCAGGCTTTCCTCGATGTCGATGCAGACGGAAGACTGCTCGGCGATCTCGTTGAGGGTGGTGGCCAGACCGCCGCGGGTGGGGTCGCGCAGGACGTGGACCTCGCCGCAGGCGGTGATGATGTCGGCGATCATGTGGTTGAGGGGCGCGGAGTCCGAGGCTACGTCGGTGAGGAAGGACAGGCCTTCGCGGCTGCCCATGACGGTGAGGCCGTGATCGCCCAGGGCGCCGCTGACCAGCACGGCGTCGCCGGGACGGGCGGCATGGCCGGAGGGCACGGGAGAGGCGAAGATCTCGCCCACGCCGGTGGTGTTGATGAAGATCTTGTCGCACATGCCGCGCGGTACCACCTTGGTGTCGCCGGTGACGATGTGCACGCCGGCGGTCTGCGCGGCAGCGGCCATGTCGGCCACCACACGGTCGAGGATGGAGAGTTCAAGGCCTTCCTCGATGATGCAGGCGCAGCTCAGGTAGCGGGGCCGGGCGCCCAGCATGGCCACGTCGTTGACCGTGCCGTGCACGGCCAGGGTGCCGATGCTGCCCCCGGCGAAAAAGAGGGGCGTGACGGTGTAGGAGTCCGTGCTCATGGCCAGCGGGCCCTTGATGTCCAGCAGGGCGGCGTCGTCCATGCGGTCCAGCAGGGGGTTGGAGAAATGGCGCATGAAGCACTGGGAGATGAGCCGTTGCGAGGCGCGTCCGCCGCTGCCTGCATCCAGCAGAATGCGATCGTCCATGATGATCCCGGTAGTCTTGGGGGTTACGGCCGGGCGTCGCTGCGGCGCGGGCCGGAAAAAACGGGGAAGGTGCCCCTTCCCCGTCTGTCCAGAGGCAGGATGCTGCGGCTGTCCATGCCGGCGCTCAGGCTGATGCGCGGCATGGGCAGCCGCAGAGATCCCGCTCTAAGCCATATACTTGAAGTAGGCCGCGCAGCTGCCTTCGGTGGAGACCATGCAGGGCCCCACGGGGCTGGCCGGGGTACAGGCCTTGCCGAACAGGGGGCATTGCGGCGGCGTGATGCGTCCCTTGAGCACCTGTCCGCAGCGGCAGCCCGGCAGAGGCGGCACGTCCGGCAGGGTGATGTCGAGGCGCTTCATGGCGTCGAAGCGTTCGTAGGCGGGACGCAGGGCCAGACCGCTGTTCGGGATGGGCCCCAAGCCGCGCCACAGGGCGTCGGACGGCATGAAGTAGGTCTCCAGCAGGGCGCGGGCGCGGGGGTTGCCCTGGTCGCTGACGGCGCGCTGGTAGGCATTGACCACGGCCGGGGCGTCGTCGCGGCGTTGTTCGGCCATGATGCAGAGGGCCTGCAGGATGTCCACGGGCTCGAAACCGCCCACCACGGCGGGGACGCGGTATTCCGAGGCCAGGAAGCCGTAGGGCTCCAGACCGAGGATGGTGGAGACGTGCCCCGGCAGCAAAAAGGCCTGGACACCGCAGCCGTCCTTGTCGTCCAGCAGGGCGCGCAGCACGGGCGGCACCAGCTTGTGCAGGGAAAGCACGCAGAAGTTGTCCAGCTTGCGCTGCTCGGCCATCATGAGGGTGGCGGCCACGGTGGGCGCGGTGGTCTCGAAGCCGATGCCCAGGAAGACCACGGTGTCGCCGGGATTGGCGGCGGCGATGTTCAGGGCGTCCAGCGGCGAGTAGACGATCTCGATGCGGGCCCCCTGGGCCTGGGCGTGCTTGAGGCTGCGGCCGCCGGGGCCGGGCACGCGCAGCAGGTCGCCGAAGGTGGCGATGATGACGCCGTCACGACCGGCCAGATCGAGGAATGCGGCCACCTCGGCGTCATGGGTGACGCAGACGGGGCAGCCCGGCCCGGACAGGTGCGTGACTTCCTTGGGCAGCAGGGAACGCAGGCCGCTCTGGAAGATGGATACGGTGTGCGTGCCGCAAACTTCCATGAAGCGCAGCTCGCGGCCGTCCAGGGCCGTTTGCAGACGGTCCAGCAGGGCGCGGCAGAGCGCGGGGTCCTGATAGGGAGAGCTCAGGGACATGGCAGGCCTCGGCTAGGGCAGCATGGGCGCGGCGTTGAGGCCGCAGTCCACGGGCAGGCCGCACATGAGGTTGGCATTGGCCAAGGCCTGGCCGGAAGCGCCGCGGCAGAGGTTGTCGATGGCCGAGACCACGATGAGGCGGTTGGTACGCGGGTCCACCACCAGGCCGAGGTCGCAGAACATGCTGCCGCGCACGAAGCGGGTCTCGGGCAGTTTGCCCTTGGGCAGCACGCGGACCCAGGGGCTCTGGGCCCAGGTCTCGCAGTAGGCGGCGTGCACTTCGTCCAGGGTGGTGCCGGGCTTGCGCAGGGTGGTGTAGATGGTGGACAGGATGCCGCGCACCATGGGCACCAGATGCGGGTTGAAGGAGACCCGCACGTCGCAGCCGGCGGCGCGGCTGAATTCCTGCTCGATCTCGGGGGTATGGCGGTGCTTGCCCAGACCGTAGGCGCGGAAGGTGTCGTAGACCTCGCAGAACAGGGAGGGCACCACGGGCTTGCGGCCCGCGCCGGAGGTACCGGACTTGGAGTCGATGACGATGTTGTCCGGCGAGATCAGGCCATGCTTGAAGGCGGCGTACAAGCCCAGGATGGCCGACGAGGGATAGCAGCCGGGGTTGGCGATCAGGCGGGCCTTGGCGGCCTCGGCGGCGTAGAGCTCGGGCAGGCCGTAGACGGCCTCGGGCAGCAGCTCGCGGCGGGTATGGGGCACATACCAGTCTTCATAGACATCGACATCGCGCAGGCGGAAGTCGGCGGAAAGGTCGATGACGCGGGTCCCGGCTTCCAGCAGTTCTCCGGCCATCTCCATGGCCTTGCCGTGGGGCACGGCCAGGAAGACCAGGTCGCAGCGGCGGGCGGCTTCCTTGGCATCGAAGATGCTGATGACCACGTCAGAACCGGGCAGGCCTTCGAGGAAGGGATAGAACTCGCCCAGGCGCAGGCCGGATTCGGTGCGGGAACAGGCCATCTCCAGTTTCATGCGGGGATGGCTGGCCAGCAGCCGGGCCAGTTCCATGCCGGTGTACCCGGTGACGCCCACAAGACCCACTTTGAATATCTTCATCTCCCTCTCCTTTATTTGCTGTCCGGGCCGCATTTGATGACGTATTTCATGCGCAATTCGTAAAGGATGCTCTCCAGCATCTTGCGCTCCTGTTCGTCCAGCCCCTTGGTGGTCTTTTCATGCAGCATCTCCAGCATACTGATGCTGTGCCGGGCAAGTTCCGGCTGCTGGCTGGTCTGGCCGGTCTCGGGGTCGGCCACTTCGCCCAGATGGACGAGGGCGGCGGACGCCAGGGAAAGGACGAAGGTGGAGAAGGTCACTTCCGGCAGGGGGCCCTTGCCGCCGCAGCCGCATTGGTTCTGACTCATGCTGTTCTCCTGCTGATGCGCTCCGGGGCCGTCCGGGGCCCGGGAGCGGTGCGGCCGCCGCAGCGGCCGCTGCTGTGATCTATCTGACGGCGGGGCAGCTCACGGGCGTGCCGGGCGCCACTTCGAGGGCGGCACGGTACACGGCCAGGCCCTGTTCGAGGTAGTTGCGCGCGCCGATGTAGCCGCCGGCGTCCACGATGCTGCGTTCCAGGGCGTAGAGGCCCGCGGCCACGTCGGCCCAGTCCACCCAGCCCATGTGGCCGATGCGCACGATGCGGCCCTTGAGCTGGTCCTGTCCGCCGGCCATGTAGACGCCGTGCTTTTCGGCAGCCAGGCGCAGGACCTCATTGCCGTCCACGCCTTCGGGCAGCAACACGCTGGTGATGCCCCAGGCGAAGTCCTCGGGCGCCAGCAGTTCCAGGCCCATGGCCTTGACGGCGGCACGGGTGAACATGGTCAGGGCCCACTGTTTGCGGTAGATGGCGTCCAGACCGCCGGCCAGCAGCATCTTCAGGCTCACGTCCAGGCCCACGATGAGGTTCACGGGCGTGGTGAAGCGGGTCTGGTTCTTGAGCACGTTGTCGCGCTCGCGGCACAGGTCGAAATAGAAGCAGCCGGTGCCGGTCTTTTCGGCCTTTTCCCAGGCACGAGCGGAAAGGGCCAGCAGGGCCAGGCCGGGAGGCAGCATCAGGCCTTTCTGGGAGCCGGTGACCAGGCAGTCCACGCCCCACTGGTCCATGGGACAGGGGGAGAGACTGACGCCGGAGATGCCGTCCACCACGCAGAGCACGTTGCGGGTGCGGGTGATGGCCGCCACCTCGCGCACGGGATGGAGCACGCCGGTGGAGGTCTCGGACATCTGGATCAGCACGCCGCGGATGTCGGGATCGGCATCCAGGGCGGCCGCCACGTCCCCGGCCTTGACGGCCTGGCCCCAGGGGGCGGACAGCACGGTGCATTCCAGACCGCGGGAGCGGGCGATCTCCACCCAGCGTTCGCCGAACTTGCCGGCTTCGGCCACCAGCACCTTCTCACCGGGGGCGAACAGGTTGTAGACGGCGGCGGTCATGGCGCCACTGCCGGAGCAGGACAGGGGCAGGACGGGCTGCGTGGTGCCGAAAAGCTCGCGCAGGTGGCCCTGCACGCGCTGCATGACTTCCTTGAACTGGCTCTTGCGGTGGTGGATCATGTCCTGGGCCAGCGCAAGGCGGACTTCTTCGGGCAGGGGCGTGGGGCCGGGGGTCAGGAGGCGTTTTTTGTTGAGCATGATGCGTCCTTTATGCGCCGCTTACGGCAGCAGATGCGCGATGAAACATTTGAGATAGGCCGTCTCGGGCATGGCGGCATGCACGGGATGGTCCGCACCCTGTCCGCCCGCATAGAGGATGCGGGCCTGCCACTTGCGGCGGGCGGCGGCCTGCTGCACGCAGGAACGCAGGGACTCGGCGGGCAGGTGGTGTGAACAGGAACAGCTTACAAAGACACCGCCCGGCGTCAAGAGCTGCATGGCCAGGGCATTGATCTTGCGGTAGGCGGCCAGGCCCTGGGCAAAGTCCTTGCGGCGTTTGATGAAGGCGGGCGGATCAAGGCAGATGAGCGAGAAGCGGCGGCCCTGGGCATCCAGTTCGGCCAGACGTTCGAAGGCATCGCCGCACAGACCTTCGATGGACTTGGTGCGGGCCAGTTCGGGCGCGTTGCGGGCCGCGTTCTCCGTGGCCAGGGCCAGGGCCTGCGGCGAGGCGTCCAAGAAGGTCACGGAGCGGGCCCCGGCAGCGGCGGCCGTCCCGCCGAAGCCGCCGGCGTAGCAGAAGATGTCCAGCACGTCGGCGCCCGCGGCGTAGCGGGCGGCCTCGCGGCGGTTGCGGCGCTGGTCATAGAACCAGCCGGTCTTCTGGCCACCCTGCAGGGGGGCCCGGAAGATGCAGCCGTTTTCCGGCACTTCCAGCACATCGGGCACCGGGCCCTCGCTTTCGTTCTCGCGGGACAGACCTTCCAGCGAACGGGCGGCGATGTCGTTGTCCCAAAGGATGGAGCGGGGCTGCAAAAGTTCGCTCAGCACCTCGCGCAGCTCTTCCTTGCGGGCTTCCATGCCCCAGGTGCCGACCTGCACGGTGAGGTGATCGCCAAAGCGGTCCATGACCAGGCCGGGCAGCAGGTCGCCTTCGCCGTGGCACAGGCGGTACCAGGGCTGGTTGTAGAGGCGCTGGCGCAGGCCCAGGGCGCTTTGCAGGCGCTGGCGCAGCAGGTCGGCGTCCAGGGGCAGGTCGGCCTTGCGGCTGTAGAGGCGGGCGCAGATGAGCGAATGCGGGTTGACGAAGACGCTGCCCAGCACGGCCCCGCGCGCGTCGCGCAGGGTGGCGTTCTCGCCGGGCTCAAAGTCGGGCAGGGGACTTTTGGCGCTGTCTATCTCGTTGCTGAAAATCCACAGGTGGCCGGCACGGATGCGGCGGTCTTCCCCTTTTTTCAGCCAAAGTGTCTTCATGGTAACTCCCGATGGGCAAAAAAGTTTGACGGCGCGGGCAGGAGGCATCCTGTCCGATGCCGCACAGATGACTATGGCTGAAAAAAGGATTTTTCGCCAGCACCATGATGCCCCTGTGCCCTGCGGGAGGGGAGCCTGGCCCGGTGCCGGACGCGTCCGTGCCGTGTGTCGCGGGCATGAAAAAAGGAACGCTCCCCAAAGGGAGCGTTCCTGTCAGTCAGGGCAGGGCCGAAGGAGCGGCGGGCCCTGCGGCCGGTCAGGGCCTAGTTGGCCGTAAGGGCCTTCATCTGCTCCAGCAGGGACTTTTCGCCGGGCGTCGCGGTAAATACCAGCATGCGGCCCAGAGCGGCGGCATCGATGAACTGGATCCAGGGCATGACCCGGGCCGGGTCCTCGCTGCGGATGGACAGAGTGCCGGGGCGGGCCAGGAAGGTCTGGATGGCTTCCGCATCCCGGGGGTCATTGAGATCGCTGCTCAACGAGGCGCCCAGCATGGGCATCATGGCTTCCATGGCCTCGGGACGGGGATCGATATTGTAGGCCAGGACAGCCGTCAGGCCGTGGTCGTGCAGATCCAGCGACAGGTCGGAGATGGCGGCATCCATCATGCTCGGGTCTTCACTGAAGAAGTTGTAGGCATAGTCCAGATCGACCAGGCCTTCCAGGCTCAGGCGGCCCGTCTGGCGCAGGCAGCTTTGACCGGCAGCATCCGGCTTTTCCAGGGTATCGTCCTGCCACTTGAGGGCGATGCGTTCCTTGCCCGGGATGGCGATCATCCCGCGGAGGGGCTTCGTGGAAAAGTCGCAGGTCAGGCTGCTCTTGAAATGATGGGGGGCGAGCCCCAGCCAGTCGAACCGCATCTCGCCGGCATGGAACAGGTTCTCGTTCTTCCTGCCGGGCGATTCGATGATGTCGACTTCCTTGACAGTCAGCTGACCGAAGAAGGGCCGGGTCATCATCTGCTTGCCGGCGGCATCCTTCTGGGGCCGCGCGATTTCCATAAGAAGGGCTTCGAGCTGGAGCTGGAATTCGTCGATACCGGTGTCACCGGTACGGCGGACAAGGCCGAGGAAACGCCCGAACCAGTCGGCGTCGGGCAGGAAGATGTCGCGGATCTCCAGCTTGTCCATCTTGAGCGCGCCTTCGGACCGGATGGTGACCTCGGTGGCATCCATGGTCATCCGCTTCCAGGTGCGGCGGTCCACGCCTTCGATGCTGACGGCGGCGATGGAGCTCTGCATCTGCTCGTCGGGAACCGTGTTGCTGATGCGGATGGGCCCGTAGGTGACCTTTTCCGCGATGGCGGCGATCATGAGTTCGCCCTCGGGCACCTGCTGTCCGTCCAGCAGACGCTTGAGCACGGCGGCGTCCATGGCCACAGGACCGGAGGAGAGCCCCTCCACCGTGCAGGTCACGGAATCCCCCGGTATCAGAGACTTCTCGATAAGATCACGCCCCGTGGCGCTGGAGAACAGGGGCGCGTCCCCTGTGGCGGGCAGGATGCTGTCCCGCAGGAAGGGCACGCAGGCCAGGACGAAGCGGGGGCTGAGCGTCAAGGAGATCTCTTTCAGGGTCGTGTCATACGTGCGCTGGTCAGAGAGATGGATGTTGCCGAGCTTCAGGGTGAAGCTCAGGGGATTGATGTCCACCGTCTCCACGCTGCAGATGGCGGCATCAGGATTGGCAGTGCGCAGGACATCCCGGACGGCCTGTTCCACCAGGGGCTTGCAGGCGAACAATCCTCCCACGACGGCGAGGACACAGATGATGAGTGCGGCCAACAGGCCTTTCGCTGTTTTGGACATGGCAGTAGTTCCTTGGGCAAAAAGGATGGATGGCCACCTGTGAGGGTGGGGCTTTTTTCAAAATAGCCGGGCTCCGGCTGCTTGTACAGAAAAAATGCCCAGGGGGCGCGGGGAACGGAAAGCGCCGTGGCCCGGAGGTCACGGCGCTTCATCGTCAGGGAAGGGGAGGGGCTAGTCCACGCGGTGGTGGCAGCCGATGCTGTTCTTGTTGCGCATGGCGGCCTGGGTGATGACGTAGGCCGTCTGGGAGCCGTGGAAAAGATCCACCAGCGGCTTGGAGATGCGCGTGCCCTTGTAGAAGTCGTGGATGTGGCGCACCAGATCGCGCATATCTTCGAAAGCCCGGCGCAGGCGGGCCTTGGAGCGCGAGATGCCCACATAGTTCCACATGGTGTTGCGGATGTTGGCCCAGTCCTGGGCCACCAGGGCCGGGTCATCGTGATGCTCGTTGCCTTCGTGGCGCCAGTCGGGGATGGCGGCCGCCAGCGCGCGGGGGATGGCTTCACGGCCGGAGGCGGTGATGCGCGCCAGATGCTGGCCGCAGCTCTGGCCCCAGACGGCGGCTTCCAGCAGGGAAGTGCTGGCCAGACGGTTGGCACCGTGCAGGCCGGTGCAGGCGCATTCGCCGATGGCATACAGGCCGGGCATGGACGTACGGCCGAAGGTATCGGTGAGGATGCCACCGCAGAAGTAATGGGCCGCGGGCACCACGGGGATGGGCTCCTTGCGGATGTCGATGCCGATCTCGAGGCACTGGTTGAAGACCGTGGGGAAGCGCGTGGGCAGATCCTGCTTGACGCCGCTCACATCCAGGTACAGGCAGGGCACGCCCCGGCGCAGCATCTCTTCCACCATGGCCTGGGCCACCACGTCACGGGGGGCCAGGTCGCCGCGTTTGTCGTGGCGGAGCATGAAGGCATCGCCTCTGTCGTCCAGCAGGCGGGCGCCTTCGCCGCGCATGGCCTCGGTGATGAGCGGACGGCGGTAGCTGCGTTCCTCATACAGGGCCGTGGGATGGAACTGCATGAATTCCAGGTTGGCCAGTTCCACACCGGCGCGGAAGGCCATGGAGATGCCCGCCCCCACGCAGCCGGGAGCATTGGTGGAGTGCAGGAAGACCTGCCCCACGCCGCCGGTGGCCAGGACGGTCCAGTCGGCCAGGATGGTCTCGGGCTCGCCGGTCTCGGCATTGAGCACGTAGGCCCCCAGGCAGCGGTTGGTGACGCTGTAGCGGTACTGGGAGTTCTTGGCGTGGTGGTGGGTGGTCAGCAGGTCGATGGCCGAATGGTTGTGCAGGCAGGTGATGCGCGGATGGATCTTCACCTGGGCCGCCAGGCCGTCCATGAGGGCGCGGCCGGAATAGTCGGCCTTGTGGAGGATGCGGTGGGCGCCGTGGCCGCCTTCGCGGGTGAGGTTGTAGGTGCCGTCTTCGTTACGGTCGAAATCGACCCCGGCGCGTTCGATGAGCACATTGTCCACGCAGTCGGGCCCCTGACGGCAGAGGAAGCGCACGGCGCGGTTGTTGTTGTAGCGGTGGCCCGCCACGAGGATGTCGTGTTCCAGGGCGCGGGCTTCGGCGTCACGGGGGGTATCCGCGGCCTTGTAGATGATGCCGCCCTGGGCCAGGGGGGTGTTGCCGTCGTCCAGGTCGGGACCGGCGTTGATGAGCAGCACGTCACGCCCGGCATCGGCCAGGGTAAGGGCGGCAGTACAACCGGCGATGCCGGAACCGATGATCAGGATGGTGACGTGACGACGTGTCGAGCTCATCTTGACTCCTTGTTTCTTGCGCTAGCGTTGGGCCGCGCATACCTGGAGCATGCGGGTCAGGGATGCCCGGGCGGGCGCCAGCTGCTCGTCCTGCAATGTCATGATGGGGGCTGTGCCGGCAGCGACGCCTTGCAGGCAGGCCAGCAGGTTCTCTTCGGTGACCTTGGCCATGTCGGGGCAGATGGCGGGCGCCAGGGGCTCGATCCGGCAACGTCCGGCGAAACGGTCACGCAGGCGGTGGACGAGGTTGGTCTCCGTGCCGATGACCAGGGTGCCGCCTTCGCCGGCGGCCTTTTCCGCTTCCTTGATGAGGTAGGAAGTGGAACCGGAGCCGTCGCACAGGCCGATGAGCTCGGGACGGCATTCGGGATGGGCCAGCACGCGGCAGCCGGGATGGGCGGCCCGGGCGGCCTGCACGCTTTCGGGACGCAGACGGCCGTGGATGGCACAGCAACCCGGCCAGAGCAGCAGACGGCGGCTGGCGGCGGCGCTGCCGGGCCGGCGTTCGCTTTCGGCCAGACCGTCTTTGCCGCTCAGGCGCAGCACATGCCAGTCATCGGGGCCCAGCCCCAGCTGCAGGCCCGTGTTGCGGCCCAGATGCTTGTCGGGCATGAAGAGCACGGCACCGTCGGGCCCGGCTTCTTCCAGGGCCCAGGCCAGCATGGTGCGGGCATTGGCCGAGGTGCAGACCGCCCCGCCGAATTCGCCCACCACGGCCTTGAGCGCCAGGGTGGTGTTCACATAGGCCAGGGGCACGATCTTGCGCCCTGTGGCCTGCAGTTGCAGCAGCACGGTGCGGGCGAGCCCGGCCGGCGTCATGAGCGACATCATGCAGTTGGCGTCCCAGGCGGGCAGATGCACGCTCTGGCCCGGTTTGGCCAGCAGGGCCGCGGATTCGCCCATGAAGTACACGCCGCAGAACACGATATGTTCGGCATCGATGCCTTCGATGCGGCGGGCCAGTTCCAGGGAGTCCCCGGTCACATCACAATGCCGCACCACATCATCATGCTGGTAATGATGCCCCATGATGCACAGGCGGTCGCCCAGTCCTTGCTTGATGGCCGTAATGGCGTCGGAGAATCGAGACATGGTTTCCTTCGGGTTGGGGATGATCAGGCGTTGGCCAGGGTCATGCTGAAGTCGGCAGCCACGGCGGAATGCGTCAGGCGGCCCACGGAAATGAAATCGGGATGGCGGGGACCGGTAAGGGCGATGTCGCGGATGGTCTCCAGGGTCACGCCGCCGCTCACTTCGGCCTCGATGTGGGCGGGCACCAGTTCCAGGGCCTGGCCCAGCAGGGGGGCGCCCATATTGTCCATCATGATGCGGTCGGCCCCGGCGGCCACGGCCTCACGCACATGGTCGAGGGTGCGGCACTCCACTTCGATGGGCGGGCAGGGGGAGTAGGTCTCACGCAGGCGGGCCACGGCGCGGGTGATGGAACCGGCGGCGTCGATGTGGTTGTCCTTGAGCATGAGCATCTCCACCAGGTTCTTGCGGTGGTTGCAGCCGCCTCCGGCCTGGACGGCGTATTTTTCGGGCCAGCGCAGGCAGGGCGTGGTCTTGCGGGTATCCAGCAGGCGGACCCCGGTGCCTTCCAGCTCGTGCACGTAGCGGGCCGTGAGGTTGGCGATGCCAGAAAGGTGGGTGATGAAATTGAGGATGACCCGCTCGGCCTTGAGCAGGACGATGGCCGGGCCATCCATGCGGACGACCTCGGTCATGGCCGGGACGGTGGAGGCTTCCTCCACCAGCATCTCCACGTGCGGATCGGCGCCCATGACCTCGAAGACCTCGTGGATGACGGGCAGGCCCACCACGTGGGTGTCTTCCTTGGCGCGGATGACGGCATGCATGGGCGCGTCGGCGGCAAAAAGGCCTTGGGCGGTCAGGTCGGGGCCGTCCTCATCCAGGGCCAGTTCTATGGAGCGACGCAGGTAGCGTCGGCCTTCGTCGGAAAAAAACGTGCTCCAGGGTGTGAACATTCTTCTTGTCCCGTCTATGGTGTGCATGGTAAGCCCTGCGCATAAGCACGGCATTACATAGTGATAAATGGCCCGTTGGGGCGCGTCAAGTTTGAGAGCTTTTTCACAACAGCGCAGCAAAAAAGCATTCTTTTTGTCACGAAGATGCTGTATGATACCGCCGTGTTGTGGGAGAAGTCCGTCGGGCAGGCAGAGGCCCGGCACGCGTACAGACGAGGGAGCTGATTGCCATGAGTGAACAAGAGAAGATCCAGACCGCAGACGACCGGCCGCAGATGGCGAACCCGATCCCCGAAGATGACGGGATGGCGGAAGGACATGGCATAAGCATACCCGAGGCCTGCCGCGAGCTGGGGGACGAGGCCGAATTCGTCCACCCCGCCGACCTTGCCGACCATCTGGAGAACCTGAGCCTGGAAAAGCAGGTCTGCGCTCTGCGCCACATGCCCACGGAAGATGCCGCCGAGGCCCTGGCCGAACTGGAAGGCAGCGTGGCCGTGGACGTGCTGGAGAACCTGGATGCCGACGTGGCCGCCCAGATCATCGCCGAGATGGAGCCCGACGACGCCGCCGACGTGCTGGACGAGCTGGACGAGGAACACCGTGACGTCCTGCTGGGCAAGCTGACGCGCGAAGACTCCGAAGAGCTGCGCAACCTGCTGAATTTCGACCCTGACTCCGCAGCCGGTGTCATGAACACCGAGCTGATCCTGCTGGAAGAGAACATGACGGCCGACGAGGCCATCACCCACATCCGCAGCGAGATGGAGGACAAGGAAAGCCCCTACTACGCCTATGTGGTGGACAAGAACGACAAGCTGGTGGGGGTGCTTTCGCTGCGCGACCTGATGCTGGCGCGCCCCGGGACCATCGTGGGCGATGCCGTGTCGGGCCAGAGCGTGGTCTCCGTGCCCTATGACATGGACAAGGGCGAAGTGGCCAACCTGCTTTCGCACTACAACTATCTTGCCATGCCCGTCGTGGACTACGAGGGGCACATCATGGGCGTGGTGACCTACGACGACATCATGGACATCATGCACGAAGAGGCCAGCGCCGACATGCTGGGCATGGTGGGCGCCGACCCCGAAGAAAGCGTGGACACCCCCTGGAAGGAGAGCGTGCGCAAGCGCCTGCCCTGGCTGGTGGTGAACATGGTCAATTCGGCCCTCTCGGCATCGGTGGTCTACATGTTCGAGGGGTCCATCGCCCAGATGGCCGCCCTGGCCGTGCTCATGCCCATGGTGGCCAACCAGGCCGGGAACACCGGCCAGCAGGCCCTGGCCGTCATGATCCGGCAGCTGGCCACGGACCGCTTCGAGACCAAAAAAGCCTGGATGGCCGTGCTGCGCGAGGCCAAGATCGGCCTGGTCACGGGCCTTTTCATGGCCATGCTGGCCCTGTGCGGCGCCTGGGGCTTCACAGGGAACCCGCTGGTGGGTATGGTCATGGCTGGTGCGCTGCTGTGCGACATGATGCTGGGCGCGGTGGCCGGCGGTTCCATCCCCCTCATCTTCCGTGCCCTGGGGCGTGACCCGGCCCAGGCTTCCAGCATCTTCCTGACCACCATCACAGACGGCGCGGGCTTCTTCATCTTCCTCGGGCTGGCCACCATGTTCCTTTTCTAGGCCTGCCCGTACACAACGCAAAGGCAGGTAGCCATGCACGACGTTTGCCGCATCCTGCTGGTGGACGATCACAAATTGCTCATGGAGGGCATCCGCAGCCTGCTGGCCCCCCACAGCCATTTGCGTGTGGCCGGCATGGCCCCCGACGGCAAGGAAGCCGTGGGCCTGGCCGCCACCCTGTCTCCCGACCTGGTCATCATGGACATCTCCATGCCGGGCATGAACGGCGTGGAAGCCAGCCGCGCCATCCTCCAGATCCGGCCCGAGACGCGCATCCTCATCTATACCGGTCACGAGGACCAGCGGCATCTGCTGGAGCTCATCCAGCTGGGCATCATGGGCCACGTTTGCAAAAGCGATCCGCCGTCCGTCCTGCTCCAGGCCATCGATGCCGTGCGGCAGGGGGAGGTCTTCCTCAGCTGTGCGGACCCCGGCGGCTGCATGGCGGCCCTCATGCGCCAGAACCGCCAGCGCCTCAGCCCCGCCGAGGGCGGGCCGGACATCGGCATGCTCTCGCCGCGCGAGAAGGAAATCTTCCGCCTGCTGGCCGACGGCTACAGCGTCCGCCAGATAGGGGATGCCCTCAACATCAGCCCCAAGACCGTGGAGACCCACAAGTACAGCGTGCTGACCAAATTGCGCGCCAGCTCCATCAACGAACTGACCAAGATGGCCATCCGTCTGGGCCTGGTCTCGCTATAGCCCGGTTTTCGGGCCTGTCCTTCCAGAGCCTTCCCCGTGTGCTCCCCTTCCGGCCGTCCCGTGCGGCAGAGCTTGCAGGGGGCGTCTCCTTCCTCTCGGGGCCTGCCGCTCCAAGCCCTCTCTTGCCGTGGCGGACTGCCTTCCCGGCAGACTTCCCGCTCTTGCTCCGATCACCTGTCATATCCGCCGACCACTTGGGGTGCCCACGGCATCCCTGCCGCCGTCCTGGGGCTGTCCCTGCCGTGGTACACCATAACGGCAGCGGTCTTGTCCCGTATGCCTGCCCCTTTCCGGGCAGGAGCGGGATAGAAGCCGGCATACGCAAGGCCCTGCGGGAGCATGGCGTCTTACGCCGGGGTGGAGGCGTCCGGGGCTGTGTCTTCAGGAACAGGCCCGCCCCAGAGCGAGGCCTTCAGGTACTCCAGAAAGACCCTGGCCGGTTTGGAGAAGAGCTGCTGCTTTTTCCAGGCCACGTTCAGGCCCACTTCCATGGCCGGACGCAGGGGGCGGAAGCAGAGCGGACCGTTTTCCGGCAGGCGGATGATCCTGTCCAGGCAAAGGGCATAGCCCATGCCTTCCTCGACCATGATCGAAGCACTGTAGAGCAGGTTGTAGGTAGCCACCACCTGCAGGGCATCGTGCGTTTCGCCCAGCCAGCCCGCGACTTCGTTGTTGACCATGTTCTGCCGGGAGACCAGCAGGGGCAGGCCGCGCAGGTCGGCAGGCGTGATGGACGTCCGGGCTGCCAGCGGCGCGTCCTTGCGCATCAGGACGCCCCAGCGGTCCTTGACCGGCAGACGGAAGAACTCGTAGCCCGCAAGATCCACGGGCTCGATGAAGAGGCCGAAATCCACCAGATCTCGGTCTATCTTTTCCATGACGTCTTCGGCATTGCCGCTGAAGATGTGGAAGGTCACGTGCGGGTGATCCTGCCGCATGCGGCGTGCGGCCCGGGCGAGGAGACGTATGGCGTCGGTCTCGCCGCCGCCGATATGGATGTCCCCGCTCAACAGCTCGTCCGGCGCCCTGAGTTCCGCGGTGGTCTTTTCCAGCAGGCTGAGGATCTCCTGTGCCCGTTTGCGGAAAAACGTGCCTTCCTCCGTCAGGGTGATGCTCCGTTTGCCGCGCAGGAAAAGCGTCTTGCCCAGCTCTTCTTCCAGCTCCTGCATCTGCCGGGACAGGGTGGGCTGGGTCACGTGCAGGGCCTCGGCAGCAGCGGAGATGGTCTTTGCCTGCGCGACCGCCAAGAAATAGCGGAGGGTCCTCAATTCCATACGATGCTCCTTTGCCGGGATGCAGGTGGGGCGTCTGCGGCTGGTGCCATTGCCGTCCGCCCCGGTCAGGGACGGCGGAAGACCGGCACGTTTGGCCGCATGGCCGGAGAGCGGATACAAAAAATCCCCGCCGGGCGGGGCTGGATGCGGCAGGGGCCTGACCGGAGAGGATACAGGCGCCTTTTGCCCTTGTCCATGTCCGTACCGGAAGGGGGACTTTCCGGGAAAGGGACATCCGGGAGAGGGGCCCCGCATGGTGCGGGGCCTGTCTTCCCGGAACGTCCTTGTGCGGCAGCGGGACTTATTCGTCCTGCAGGGCGGCGCCCCGCTGGGGATCGAAATCGTTTTCCGTGCGGGAGATGAAGATGGCCGCGGTGGCGTCGCCCAGCACGTTGATGGTGGTACGCGCCATGTCCATGACACGGTCGATACCGGCCACCAGAGCGATGGCTTCCAGCGGGATGCCCACATGGGTGAAGATCATGGAGAGCATGATCAGGGCCGCGCCGGGCACGCCCATGGTGCCCACGCTGGCCAGCAGGGCGATGAGCAGCACGGAGATCTGCTGATCCAGGGGCAGGGGCATGCCGTAGATCTCGGCGGCGAAGATGGTCACGATACCCATGTAGATGGCCGTGCCGTCCATGTTGATGGTATTGCCCAGCGGGATGGAAAAGCTGGAGACGCTGCGGGAAGCGCCCAGCTTCTGCACGCTGGTCAGGTTGGTGGACAGGGCGGCGGCGCTGGAACAGGTGGTGAAGCTGGTGAGCAGCGGGGCGCTCAGGCCGCGGAAGAAGGTGCCGGGCTTGAGACCGGCGTAGCGGATACAGGGCAGGTAGGTGATGATGACGTGGATCAGACAGCCCAGGTACATGATGCCGATGAGCTTGATGAGCGGCAGCAGCACTTCCAGACCGTGGTTGGACACGGTGTAGGCCATGAGGGCGAAGACACCGATGGGCGCGTAGAGCATGACCATGCTGGTGACGCGGATCATGACCTCGCTCATGGCGTCGAAGAAGGCGGCGGCAGGCTTGGCCTTGTCACCGCACAGACTGATGGCCATGCCCACCAGCACGGCAAAGAAGATGATCTGCAGGATGTTGCCCTTGGCCAGGGCGTCCACGGGGTTCAGGGGCACGATGCCCATGAGCACCTGCACCAGCGAAGGCGCGGCCACTTCCTTGGCGCTCAGGTTGGCGGTGGAAAGGTCGAGCCCCACACCAGGCTGGAAGATATTGCCCAGGACAAGGCCGATGGCCACGGCCAGGGCCGTGGTGGCGAAATAGAAGACCAGAGTCTTGGCGGCGACCCGGCCCAGACGGCCCACATCGCCCACACTGGCGGCGCCGGAGACTAGGGTGGCCAGCACCAGGGGCACGACGACCATGCGGACGAGATTGATGAACAGGTCGCCGAAAGGCTTGAAGAAGGCGGCACTGATGCCCAGCTTGGGGGCCAGCGTGCCCACCAGTATGCCCAAAACCATGCCGATGCCCATCTGCAGGGGCAGGCCCATTTTCTTGCGTGCGCTCATAGGAACCTCACTGCGTGTTGCGTAATGTCACGATACTGTTGCCGACAGTAAGCAAGATTCGTTCCGCGCGCAACGTTTTCCTTGTCTGGGGATATGGCCGGGGAAGATCCCGCGCGCACGTCACAGCGGGCAGCGCATGTCATACCAGCAGGCCTGGCCGTGCTGGCTGTCGGAACGCCCCAGCAGCCGGAAGCCCAGCGCGCTGTAGAAGGGGATCAGCCGTTCCTTGCAGGTGAGGACCACATCTTCCTTGCCCCGCTGCCGGGCCACTTCCAGAAAATGGCGCACCAGGGCGGCACCGATGCCCTGATGTTGCCGCTGCGGATCCACCACCAGCCCGAAGACGGCCTGATGCGGGGCCTCCTCACGATGCAGACCGGCATCGTGATAGAGCTCGTCCCGGCAGGTGTCGAAGTCGGTCATGCAGCCGTTGATATGGCCCACGATGGCGCCGTCGTCTTCGGCCACGAAAAAGCAGTGGGGAAAGACGGCAAAACGGGCGGCAAAGCTTTCCGGCGATGCGGCTTCGGCAGGGGGAAAGCCGCGTGCTTCCAGGGCGGCGATGGTGGGCAGGTCTTCGGGACGGGCTTGTCTGATATGCATGGGAGCTCCTGGGTGGGTCCCGCCGCAGCGGGGCCTTGTGGCTAGGGTGGGGGCCGTCGCGGCAGGGCATGACGGCACGGGAGGCCGCCCGGCCTCCATCCGGTGGACGCTTTGTCAGGGCGGCATCAGGGACGCGTCCCGTCCCTGTGGTATCGTGAGGAAAAAGAGGGAAAAGCCCCTTTGCCGCTTCCGTAACGGGGCCTCTTCGCGGCGGTGTCCGTCAGCTCCTGGGCATCACGGGCACCGCCGGAAGAGAAAGGGACCTTACCTCAAAGGATGAATGCGCTAGGCCGCCTTTTCCATGAACAGGTTCCTGCGGGCGGCTTCGTGCTGGATCTCCTTGCGGTAGCTGTCGTGCTGGCGCAGGTAGAAGGCCAGCGCGTTGGCGAAATTGTCGCCCAGCAGGCCGTCGAGGACCTGGCTGGAGATCTCGCGTTGCAGGCGCAGCAGGGAATGCAGGGCCAGGATGCCTTCCACTTCTTCCGTGGGCATGCTGCCCAGGCGACGCCAGAAGATGTCGTGCGAGCGGGGCAGATAGTACCACATATACATCAGGTCGAGCAGATGGACGATGGCCTGCCGAGCGGCGTTGGGATCCTTTTCCAAAAGCTGCTGCCAGAACTCGCGGGGCTGATCCTGCATCAGGCGCCGGATGGTGGCCTGGGGGAAGAGCAGGGCCAGCTTCACGAGATTGTTGAAGATCTGGGTGAACTTGCTGTCATACTCCAGGGAGCGCATGCGCAGGTACATATTGCGGTCCGCAAAACCTTCGATGACGGCGGCCACGATGTCCGAGGAGCACTTGGAGACGATGGCGGCGCAGTTCTGCAGGGCGCCCACCGGATCGGCGATGCCCAGCCAGACGAAGCAGACCAGCAGCCCCTTGCCCAGCACGATGGACAGGGGGATGGAGATGGCGCTGCGGAACAGATTGCCCACGACGGCTTCCTTGGGCAGACCGCGGAAGATGTTGTGCCCTGATATGTAGACGCTGTTGATCATGGCGATGACCGTATAGACCGCCAGCTCGTTGTTCTGGACCGTGATGCCGAGCCAGTCCTCCAGCAGCCACATGCGGACGACCACCTCCAGCAGGGGGACGGATATGCCCGTGTAGAGCAGCGAGTCCGCCATGCGGCTCCAGCTCACATAGCGGTTCCAGGGCAGGAGCATGGAGCGGCAGAAGGCCCCGCCCCCCACCATGGATTGCAGGACGTTGCGCACGGCCGTGATGGCGAACCAGAGCAGGGCGCCGATCCAGGTCAGGATCCACCAGCTGTCCACATACCAGAAGGCCCACTGCGCGGGGATGAAGCCCAGCAGCACCTTGAGCACGTTCACCAGATTGCTGTTGAAATAGTGGACGTTCCAGGGCGTGGCGGCATCGCGCATCATGCTCACGGGGTCATGCTGTTCCGCATTGATGCCGCGGGAGTCCACGCCGCCCAGGGTCACCAGGTTGCCGCCGTCGGGGCTGATGGTGGTGGTCTTCTTTTCCAGCTCCCAGCCCCGGACCACGCGGCAGCCCAGATGATGCAGCAGGGGTAGGCGGCGCAGGGCCTGGAGCCAGCGCGGCAGGGTCGCGGGCTCGTGATAATGGGTAAAGCCGTAGATGTCGGTATGCACGGGCAGGGTCAGGCGCTGTCCGCTCTTTTCATGGCGCAGGGCGGCCCGGGCCTGCGGGGGCAGGGTCTCGGTGAAGACCAGGCCCATGCCGTGCGTCATGTGGGAACGGCTGGTGGAATCCGTGCCGATGCGCGAGCCGAGCCACGAGAGCTCGTAAAAACTCCGCAGCTGGGTCAGGTTGTCCTGCACCTCCAGCAGCAGTTCCCGGCGGGGGGAATCCGCGGGTTCGTCCTGCACGATTCGGCGGACCACCTGCTTGAGGCGCAGGGGGCTGCCCTCGTTGATGGCCCGCTGCAGTTCGTTGATGGCCTCGATATGCGGCAGCTGGCCCTTGGACCAGGTGCGCAGGTTGAACAGTTCCAGATGGGTGATGAGCCCCTTGCCGCGCCAGAGCAGTTCCAGCGTATCCTGCACGTTCAGTCCTTCCAGGCCCAGGATCATCTGGCAGGGATGCAAGGGGACCAGGGACTGCAAAAGGACTTCGGGATCGCGCAGCAGCACGGGGGGAAGATCCTTGTGGGGCGCCACGGGGAACAAAATGTCCGGGTTGGCCTGCGGTCCCAGCCATTCCTGGCGCAGGCTGTCAGGCATGAGGCCCTCTATGGCTTCCAGACGGGCGCGCAGGCGGGCGGCTTCCTCGTCCGTGCCCTCCCTCCGGGGATCGTTGCGGAGCTCTTCCAGGGCCTGTTCCAGGGCGGGCTGCCATTGCTGGAGGATGTATTCGGCCAGATGCAGGGACGATGGCTGGCGCTGGCCCACGAAAGCCAGGAACGCGTCCGCATCCAGCGGAGGCGGGGGCGGGACTTGCAGCTTGCGGGCCAGGGTGGCCGCATGTTTCTGGTTCCAGGCCTGGAGCAGGCGCAGGACATGCTGGCGCATCCACTGGTTCACCGTGGCGTATTCCTTGAGGATGGCCGCGATGTCCGGACGCTGGAGCAGTTTAATGAAGGCCCGGCTGCTGTGGACGTTGAGCGGCGACCAGGTGAATTCGATGAGCTTGTCATGGAAAGTGGCCCGGAACTCGATGCCGATGCGCACGGTGATGCCCATGATGCGGGCCGCGCGCAGCAGTTCGCTGGCCGCTTCGGGGTCCACGGTATTGTAGTAGACGACCGTGATGAAGCGCAGGCCCTTGAGCCAGGCATCCATGACCAGATGCGTGGGGCTCTTGCGGCCCTTGGTGTTGGCATCATGGACGTGATGGTCGAAGGCCTGCTGGTTCCAGGCTTCGGGCATCTCCAGCAGGTGGTAACGGCGCAGCAGCGAGCGGATGACATGGGGCGTGCCGCGCACCGCCTGATAGAAATCGTGGGCCAGCGGCAGCTGGATATGGACGTGCGGCGCGGCGCGGACCAGGTCCTTCATGATCTGGATCAGGACGCGGGCCGTGTTCTTCTGCAGGCTGGACAGGGCGGAGTAGAGGACCTCGTCATGCAGGCGGCGCAGGGCCTGCAGGCGTTCCTGCGGGCCGCGGGCCTCCAAGCTCTCCAGCAGGATAATGACGGCGCGGGCGATGCGCATGCCCGGGTCCGTGGTCAGCTTGATGATGCCGCGCGGGTGCAGGCCTTCTTCAGGCTGGGCCAGGCTCATGGACATGTTGCGGGCGGCCACGAAACTGTTGACCAGCTGGATCAGCTGATGGTCCTGCAGATCGAACAGCCAGGACGCTTGCTTGTCCGGGCCGGAAGTGGTGACGGCATTGGCCGAATGTCTAGTGGCGCACATGACGGTTCCCTCGATTGGTGGAGATGCGGGCGGCACTGGGGGCGGCCGGCGGCCGCACGATATGCCGGGCTGTCCCTCCCGGTGTGAAAGAAGAAAATGTGACAAATATCGTCGGGGATTGCAAACGGATGAGATCGGGATGCCCAAGGGGGACGAAAGGACGGCCCGGGGCGGATGCAAGGCAGGAAGTGCCCCACATGCGGGGGAGGAGCGGAAGGGACCCCGAACGGCATCCCAGTGGGCCCATAAACGAAAAAACCCGCTGATTGCTCAGCGGGCTATTTTCTCGGTGGCGGAGAGGAAGAGATTCGAACTCTTGGTACGCTTTTAACGTACACACGATTTCCAATCGTGCTCCTTCGACCAACTCGGACACCTCTCCGTGTCGTGAAGACCTGCTCTTTATAGGCAGAACCTTCGGCTTTGGCAAGCAAAAAATCGCATTTTTCGCGAAAAAATTTTTGCTTTAAAAAATTATGTGTTATTTAGATATGTTATCTTTACAATTTTTCGTCTCCATCTTCCGCCGGAGATGGTCACAGCTGCCTACTCACGGAGCATGATGACGAAAAGGGGTCCCGGCCCTGCCTTTGGCAAGGGCCACGGCAAGGACGATGACCAGCAGGACGAGCAAGGCCTGCCACATGGCCTAGTCCTTGCGATCCCTGTCTTCTTCGCGCTTTTTTTTGCCCATCATGTAAAAAAAGCCCAGGACGGCCACACCGAAGGCCACGATACCGGCCAGATTGAGCATGAAGATGGTATCCATACGATCTCCTGAAAGACTGTCCGGGGTGTCCCGGAGTTCGTCCGTTGTTGCCAGAAGGCCCGGCAGGGGAGCGGGATGGTCCCGCCCCGCCGTTGCCGGGCCGTCAGCATCAGAAAAGGATGGCGCTGCCGTGGCAGCCGCCTATGGTCGTTTTAGATGCCCAGCTGGCTGAAGCCGCTGTCCACGTAGATGACTTCACCGGTCACGCCGTGGGAGAGCTCGGAGGCCAGGAACACGGCGGCACCGCCCACATCGGCGGTGGTCACGTTGCGGCGCAGGGGAGCATGCTCTTCCACGCGGGTGAAGATGTTCTTCAGGCCGGAGACGGCGGAAGCGGCCAGGGTCTTGATGGGGCCGGCGCTCAGGGCATTGACGCGCACGCCCTTTTCGCCCAGGTCGTAGGACAGGTAGCGCACGGAGGCTTCCAGGGCGGCCTTGGCCACGCCCATGATGTTGTAGCCGGGGATGACCTTGGTGGAACCGTGGTAGGTCATGGTCAGCACCGAAGAACCGTCATGCAGCAGGGGCTCGAAAGCGCGGCAGACGCCGGTGAGGGAGTAGGCGGAGATGTCCAGGGCCAGATGGAAACCGGCGCGCGACGTATCCAGGAAACGGCCGCTCAGGTCTTCACGGTTGGCAAAGGCCACGGAGTGGACCAGGATGTCCACCTCGCCCCACTTTTCCTTGACCAGGTCGGCAGCGGCCTGGATCTGGGCATCATCGGTCACGTCACACTGGAAGGTGAACTCGCCTCCCAGTTCTTCGCTCAGGGGCTCAACACGTTTTTTGATGGCGTCGCCCACATAGTTGAAGGCAAGGCGGGCGCCCTGTTCCTTGAAGGCATTGGCGATGCCGTAAGCGATGCTCTTGTTGTTGGCCAGGCCCAGGATCAGGGCTTTTTTTCCTTGAAGCAGCATGTAGTATCCTCCAGAAAAGTCGCCTTGGCGACGGTGACCACAGGTTAGATGGTGAATTCTTTGCCCGTCAGGATGTGGTAGGCCTCACGGTAGCGCCGGGCCGTGGCGTCCACGACCTCGGCAGGCAGGGCAGGCGCGGGCGGCTGCATGTCCCAGGGCTGGGAGGTGAGCCAGTCGCGCAGGTACTGTTTGTCGAAACTGGGCTGGCTGCGGCCGGGTTCGTACTGGTCCGCGGGCCAGAAGCGGGAAGAGTCGGGGGTCAGCACTTCGTCGATGAGGCGCAGTTCCCCGTCCACGAAACCGAATTCGAACTTGGTGTCGGCCACGATGATGCCGCGGCTGGCAGCATAGGTACGTCCGGCTTCATAGATGGCCAGGGTTGTTTCCTGGACCTTGCGGGCCACATCTTCGCCCAGCAGGCGGGCGGCCTCGTCGGCGCTGATGTTCTGGTCATGCTGGCCCAGCTCGGCCTTGGTGGAAGGCGTGAAAAGGGCCGTCTCCAGCTTGTCGGATTCCCGCATGCCGGCAGGCAGCTGATAGCCGCAGAGCGTGCCGGTCTTCTGATAGTCTTTCCAGCCCGAGCCGGAGATGTAGCCGCGTACGATACATTCCACAGGCAGGGGCTTTGCCTTGCGGACCAGCACGGCGCGCCCTTCAAGCTCGTCCTTCCAGGGGGCAAGGGCGGCGGGGAACCGGTCCACGTCGCTTTCCACCAGATGATTGGGGATGATGTCCTTGAACTTGTCCATCCAGAACAGGGTGATCTGGTTCAGGATCACACCCTTGTAGGGGATGGGCTTGTCCATGATGACATCGAAGGCGGACATGCGGTCGGTAGTGACGATGAGCAGGGTCTTGTCGTCGATGTCATAGATGTCGCGGACCTTGCCGCGGGACAGCAGCGGGTAAGCGCTGATTTCAGTCTTGGTGGTGATGCGCATAGTCTTGATCCAGTTTTGTTTAAGGCACTAGCGCTTGCTGCGGATCTCCACGGAACGGGCGTGGGCCTCCAGCCCTTCCAGACGGGCCAGAGAAGCAATGGCAGGCGCGTTTTCCAGCAGGAAGGCCGGAGAAGTGGCCACGATGCTGGTTTTTTTGCAGAAGTTCTGGACGGAGAGCGCGGAAGAGAAGCGCGCGGTCCGCAGGGTGGGCAGCACATGGTTGGGGCCCGCGAAGTAGTCCCCCACGGGTTCGGGGCTGTGCTGGCCCATGAAGATGGCCCCGGCATGGCGGATGTGGGGCAGCAGGGCCCAGGGATCGCGCACGCACAGTTCCAGATGCTCGGGGGCCACGCGGTTGGCGATGGCCACGGCGGTCATGATGTTGGGCACCACCACGATGGCGCCCCAGTCCATGAGGGACTTGCTGGCGATCTGGGCCTTGGGCAGCTGGCTGCACTGCTTTTCCAGTTCCTGCTGTACCTGTTCGGCCAGGGTGATGTCATCGGTGAGCAGGATGGCGGAAGCCAGCATGTCGTGTTCGGCCTGGGAGAGCATGTCCGCGGCCAGCCAGTGCGGGCGGGCGGAGCTGTCGGCCACCACCAGCACTTCGCTGGGGCCGGCCACCATGTCGATGCCCACCGTGCCCTGCACCAGACGTTTGGCCGTGGCCACATAGATGTTGCCGGGACCGGCGATGACATCCACGGGATCGATGCTCTGGGTACCGTAGGCCATGGCGCCGATGGACCAGGCGCCGCCCACGCGGTAGATCTCGTCGATGTCCAGCAGGTGGGCCGCCGCCAGGATGTGCGGGTTGATGGTGCCGTCCTTGCGGGGCGGGGTGCACACGGCCACGCGGGGCACGCCGGCCACCAGGGCGGGGATGGCATTCATGAGCATGCTGGAGAGCAGCGGGGTGTTGCCGCCCTGGCCACCGGGCACATACAGGCCCACACGGTCCACGGGCAGCACGCGCTGGCCCAGGATGCTGCCGTCGGGACGGGTCTGGAACCAGGATTTTTCCAGCTGTTCCTTGTGGAACGTACGGATGTTGTGGGCGGCTTCGCTGATCTGCTCGCGATGTTCGGGAGAGATGGACGCCGCGGCCCAGGCGATGTCCTGTTCGCTGACGCGCAGGGGCGCGGCAAATTCGGGACAGTCGAAACGGCGGGTATAGTCGATCAGGGCCTCATCGCCCTTTTCACGTACATTGGCGAGGATCTCGCGCACGCTGCCCTCAACGCTGTCGCCGGGATTGAAGCGGCCGTCGAGCCACTGCGAGGCCTTGACCCATTCCTGCTCGGACTGCAGGTGCAAAATTCGGCAAATCATGGAATATACCTCAAGAAAAAAACGCCACCGGAGGGCGCGTGGACGCGCGGAATTGCGCGTCGGACGAATATAGCGAAGGCGTGCACCAATGTCGAGACTTCCGTGCAGGGGCCCGTTGCCGGGCTGTCATCCCCTTGACAGTACGCCGGTGCGTATTTACTCAATACTAGCCGGCACAACGCCGGTGCATTTCTGGGAGGAACCATGGATCGTCACAACGAGAACGATGATATGCATATGAAGGACACGCAGAACACGGAAGCGCAGGAAGAGGCCTGTGCCGGTGCCGAGGCCGGGGATGCCGGGGACTCCGTGCAGACCCTGCCGGAAAATCTGGAAAGCCTGTGCCACGAACATGTGTGCCCCAACTGCACCGAAAAGCGCGATGCCGATGACGCACGCCTGCGCGCGGCCGCGGAGATGGATAATTTCAAAAAGCGTCTGAAGCGCGAGCACGAGGAACAGATCCGCTATGCGGCGGAAAAGGTCATGAGCGACCTGCTGCCCACGCTGGACAACCTCGACCTGGCCCTGCAGTACGGCAGCAAGGACGAGGCCTGCAAGGACATGCTCCAGGGCGTGGCCATGACCCGCAAGCTGCTGCTGGAAGCCGTGGCGCGCCACGGCCTGACCCCCGTGGGCACGGCCGGTGAGGCCTTCACGCCCGAACTGCACGAAGCCGTGGGCTTCGATGCCGAGGCCGATGTGGAAGCCGGGGCCGTGGCCCGCGTGCTGCAGAGCGGCTACAAGCTGGGCGAACGTCTGCTGCGTCCGGCCAAGGTCATGATCAAGCAGGGCTAAGCGCCGTTACCCGCAAGACAACCGGAAGGGCCTTCCCCGTTGGGGGAGGGCCCTTTTTTATTGCCGGCAAAGACGGAGAGGACGCCCTGCCGGTATGCCGGGGGCCTTTTCCCTTCCCTGTCTGCTCCAACGGGGGGCCCAGGCATATCGGCAGCCTTGCTGCCGGAGAATCGCGGCCGGTCGTTGCCGCAGTGGCCTGCCCGGCATCCCGGGCAGGGGAAGGCCAGGCTGCGCTGCCGCTCCCTGCGCCGGCGTCGGGCAGTCCGGCAAAACAGCTTGACTTTCAGAAGGATTGCCACCTAGCGTAATGGTAGGTGGCTGTACGGCGGCGAAAGCTGCGTGCGGTGCCTTTATCGTGTTCCGACTGTTTTTGTGGGGGATGGATATGAAAAAATTGTATGTCGTGCTCGCGGTCTGTCTTCTGTGGGCATGCCAGGTGACGACGGCAGGGGCCGAAGGCTTCGCCCTGACGGAATGGAGCTCGCGGGGCCTGTCGCTGGCAGGCGGCATGGTGGGGCGTGCGGATGACCCCTCGGCCATCGCCTACAATGCGGCGGGCATCACCCAGCTGCCGGGCACGCACGTCATGGGCGGTTTTGCCGCCATCGCGCCCATGGGCACCATCGATCTGGACCTCGCCGACGGCAGCCATACCTCCACGACCACAAAACCGCACATCTGGGCTGCACCGCACGCGTACATCACCCATCAGCTGAACGACCGCTTCTGGCTGGGCCTGGGCTTGTTCTCGCGTTTCGGCCTCGGCAATGAATTCGCCGACAACTGGACGGGGCGCTACAACCTGACCAACATCAATTTCCAGACTTTTTCCCTCGTGCCCACCGTGGCCCTGAAGGTCAACGATGTCCTCTCCCTTTCGGCGGGCGTGGAGATCATGCATGCCAGCTTTGCCATGGGACAGCAGATCCCCAGCATGCAGTATATCGGCTATTTCCCCAGCAAAGGGGAGGACAGCAAGATGACGCTCAACGGTACGGGCTGGGGCGTGGGGGCCCAGCTGGGCGCGCACTTCCGCATGACCGACGAGCTGTCTTTGGGCTTTTCCTATAAAAGTCCGGTCACGCTCAATATCGCCGGTTCGGCGGATTTCTCCCGGCATCACAGCAACATGCTGGCCGACCAGGGACAGGTGCCGCACACCATCGATACCGATGTGCACAGCACGGTGCATCTGCCCGATTCCTTCGCCGTGGGCCTGGCCTACCGCCCGCTGGAAAACCTGAGCTTCGAGGTGGGCACCGTCTTTACCCGTTGGTCCACCTACGATTCCCTGAACATCTATTTCGATTCCGACTTCCAGTCCATCAACCATAAGAAGTGGCGTGACGGCTGGAACTTCAACGCCAGTGTGGAATACGAGCCCCTGGACTGGCTGGCCCTGCGCGCGGGCTTCTGGTACGAGACGCCGGTCACCAACGAGTCGCACGCGGATTTCATGGTCCCCAGTCACGGCCGCACGGGCGTCAGCGTGGGCGCGGGCTTCCAGTGGGGCAACTGGACGCTCGATCTGGCCTATGCCCATCTTTGGGTGCACAGCCTGGACTATTCGGAGACCGATGCCGCCGGTATCCGTTCGTCCGTGGGGAATGTCAGCAGCGGGAACAGCCGGAACACGGTGGCCAACATCTATTCCGCCACCATCGGCTACACGTTCTGATGGCTGGACTGCCACGTCGGGCATGACAGGCTGCCGGCAAGCGCATGCCGGACCGGAATGCAGGCATGGCCCGGTAGCCGCTCTGACTGTACGCAACTGACGTTCTTCTTTTGAAGGCTAGAATGGCGGGCAGTGGGATGGCGTGGCCTATGCCGGACAGTCACCGGCAGCAAGGCCACATTGGACCAAAAGAAAAGGGAGGCCTTGAGCCTCCCTTTTTTCGTCTTGTGATGTCGCGATCGACAGTTGCCTTCCGTATGTTCCGGCCTGCCGTCCGGCCATGCCGGATGGTACGGCACCCGCCGGGCCTGCTGCTGGGGGCAATGCCGGTCAGGTAACGCAAAACGCGTTGTCTCTAGCGTCCCCCCTTGAGCCGGGGCAGCAGGCGTTCGGCCAGGTGCTCGCCCAGCCCCTGCAACAGGCGGCTCTGGGCCGCCACCAGGCTGGCGCTGCTCATGCCGGCGTCTTCGCTGGCCGCGTAGATGCCGCGATCCAGTGCCTCCCCGCCACGGGAAAGCTGCCAGCGGGCCTGCAAGCGGGCCGTGCCCGGCGTGTCGCCGTCCAGACGTTCCAGAGCCACGGCCAGTTCCATGTCTCCCTGCCGGTCTCCGGCCGCGATCACATCGATGCCCCGGGGCAGCAGCCGGGCGGCCAGCACTTCGCCCAGCACGCGCCGGGCGCCCTGTCCAAGCGGTTCGGCCCAGATATCCAGTTCCGAGACCTCCAGACGGGTCTGGCCGTCGCTGCGGCGCACCAGGCCGTTGCGGTCCAGATAGTCCGGCACGCTCACCGGTGCGATGCTCAGGCTGGCAGCGGGCAGGCTGTCGGCGGTCAGGGGGGGCTGGCCGCTGTCCAGCAGATAAAAATGCGTGGGCGCGCTGCGGCCGCAGGCGGTCAGCAGGAGCGTCAGCAGGGCCAGGAAAATGGTCGTATGGCGGAGGATAGGGTTCATCGGCGACTTCCTTGTTTGCCGCGGAGCAGGGCTTCAGGGTTGCGTTCCAGCACGTCCATGAACGCCCGCAGGGAACGTACGGCAGCCGCGCTTTCCTGGATCAGGCGGCGCAGCTCCTGGGTGAGGGGGGCATTGCGCTCCACCACGGCCTTGGTGGCCAGGGAAACGGAGGAGACGTTGTTCATGGCGTCACGGGTGCTTTGCAGGGCCTGGGGCAGGTCGTGCTGGGCCGATGTGGCCGCCGCATTCAGCTTTTCCAGGGCCTGGGCCAGGGTCTTCTGGGATTCCTGCATGCCGGCCAGCAGGGCCTGGGCCTCTTCGAAGGTGGTGGCAAAGGCCTTGAGACCGCGCTCCAGCGCATCGCCGGACAGGGCGGCGTTGAGCTTTTCCAGTATGCCCGCCGTGGTACGCGCCATCTCTTCCAGCGGCAGGCTGGCCACGGTGCGCTGCAGGGTGTCGATGGGCGAGGGCAGGGTGGGGATCTCCCTGTCCGGCATGGGGGACCGGAAATTGGCCGGCGTGTTGGGCAAAAAGTCCAGTTCCACGCGGTACTGGCCGGTGATGAGGCTCTGGAGCTGCAGGCGGGCGCGCAGGCCGCGCTGGATCAGGCGGCGCAGGATCTCCTGCCGGAAGTTGTCCGTGAGCTCGCCGGTGACCCCGGCTCGGACGATGCTGTTCTCGTCCAGTCGGATGTAGACCGGGATGGTGACGCTGGCGTCGCGCGGGTTGGCCTCCAGGCTGATGCGCGTGACCTGGCCCATGGGTACGCCGCGGAAGACCACGGGCGCCCCGATGTTGAGGCCGCTCACCGAGCCGTCGAAGTACAGGACGTATTCGATGTCGTCACTGAACATGCGTCCGCCGCCCAGCAGGATGATGCCCGCCACCAGCAGCGCCAGTCCGCCGATGACGAAAGCCCCTACAGCGGTTTTGAATGATTGTTTTGCCATACCGTATCCTGTGGGTTCAGTCCTGTTGTTGGGGGCCGCCGGCCTCGCCGCGCGTCAAAAAGCGCAGGGCCTGCAGCTCGGTGTGCGGGTCGCGCACCAGTTCGGAGGGGTTGCCCCGGGCGGTGACGCGCCGGGTCCGCACGTCAAGATAGATGCCGTTGCTGGCGATGGCGAAGATGCTGGCCAGCTCGTGGGAGACGATGACGAAGGTCGTGCCCAGGGCGTCGCGCAGCTCCAGGATCAGGTCGTCCAGCATGCGGGCGCTCACCGGGTCCAGGCCGGCGGACGGTTCGTCCAGAAAAAGGATCTCGGGGTCCAGGGCCAGCGCCCGGGCCAGACCGGCCCGCTTGCGCATGCCGCCGCTGATCTCCGAAGGGTAGTAGTCCTCGAAACCGGCAAGACCGGCCAGGGCCAGCTTGAGGGATGCCTGCTCGCGGATCTCGTCGTCATCGAGGTCGGTGTACTGCTGCAGCGGCAGGCCCACGTTTTCGGCCAGGGTCATGGAGCTCCACAGGGCGCCGCCCTGGAAAAGGACGCCCGTGCGGCGCAGGATGCGGCGGCGCTCTTTTTCGGTGCAGGCCCAGATGTCCGTATCACCATAGAGCACCTGGCCGCTCTGGGGCTGCTTGAGGCCCATGAGCGTGCGCAGGAGCGAGCTTTTGCCGCAGCCGGAACCGCCCATGATGAGGAAGATGTCGTCGGCGGCCACATCGAAATTCACGTCACGCATGAGCACGAAGGAACCGTAGCCCAGGGTCAGGTCGCGGACGCGCAGGCGGGGAGTGCTCATGTCAGATGCCCAGTACGTTGCAGATGATGGTGATGATGGCCGTGGCGATGATGATGCCCACGATGGACTGGACCACGGCCGTGGTGGTGGCCAGGCCCACGGCCTGGGCGCTGCGGCCGCAGCGGATGCCCTGATAGCAGCCCGCCAGGGCGATGATGACGCCGAACACCGTGCCGTAGGCGATACCGATGAGCCCGTGGACGAAGGAGACCATCTGCATGGTGGCGTTGAGATATTCGGCGGAACTCAGCCCCAGCATGGAGACGCCCACCACATAACCGCCCAAAATGCCCATAAGGTCAGCATAGACCGTGAGCAGGGGCACCATGAACATCAGGGCCAGCATGCGCGGCAGCACCAGAAAATCGATGGGCGAGATGCCCAGGGTGGTCAGGGCGTCCACTTCCTCGTTGACCTGCATGGTACCGATCATGGCCGCATAGGCGGCCCCCACGCGGCCGGACATGACCACGCCCACCATGACCGCCCCCATGACGCGCAGCATGCCGATGCCCACCAGCCCGGCCACATAGATCTGGGCGCCGAACTGCGTCAGCTGCACCGCGCCCACAAAGGCCAGGATCAGGCCGAACAGCAGGCTGGTGATGGAGATAATGGGCAGGGCGCGCACGCCGCATTCGTGCATGGCTTCCACGAAGTCCTGCATGCGCATGCCGGCGCGTCCCAGGATGAGGCGCCAGATGGAAAGGGTCACGTCGCCGAGGAATTCCAGAAAATCCGCACAGCGGGGCGGCAGGCTCATGACCGCTCCGCCCACCCGGGCGAAAAGCCCCTGCCGGTGGTCGCTGCGGGCGGCCCCTGCCTGGGCCGGGATGGCGAAGGCCAGATGCAGCAGCCGTGCCAGGCCTGCGGGCAGGTCCTGGCTGATCTCGATCCGTGCGGCGCTGGCGGCCTTGTGCAACTGGACGAGGAAGACCAGCAGGCTGCTGTCCCAGGCGTCGAGGGAGGCTGCCGCGAGGTGCAGCTGCCGGATACCGGGGCCCTGCAGCTGCTGCAGGGCATCGGTACACTGCGGCGGCCAGGGGGTATTGATGGCCCAGCTGCCGGAGACGGTGACCTGAAGGCGCTCTCCGGCCCTGTCCAGGATTACTTGCGGACTTGTTTCCATCTCTATAGTATACGCGTGGGACAGAAGCTACGCAAGGAGGGAGGCCGCTCCCCCGCAGGCTTTTTCCCCTTTTTGCTTACCCTCAACCCCGGATTGCCATGTCGCTGAAACAACGCCTCGGGCTTGCCGCAGAGCCCGTCTTTCTCATGGATGGCTCGGCCTTCATCTATCGCGGCTTTTTTGCCAACAGGAACATGCAGCGCTCCGACGGCTTTCCCACCAATTCCCTGGTGGTGGTCAGTCGTGTGCTGCTGCGCATCCTGCGCGAAGAGCGCCCCCGCTATTTCGCCTTCGTGCAGGACGGCAAGGGCCCCAACTTCCGGCACGAGATATTCCCCCTCTACAAGGCCAACCGTGATGCCACGCCCGAGGACCTGGTGCGCCAGCTGGATCCCATCCAGCGCATGGTGCGGGCCCTGGGCCTGCGGCTGGAAGTCTCGCAGGGCTGCGAGGCCGACGACTGCATCGCCTCGCTGGCGGCGCGCTTCGCGGGGGAACATCCCGTCATCATCGTCAGCGGCGACAAGGACCTGAAGCAGTGCCTGGGCCCCAATGTCTATATGTGGGATCCGGCCTCCAAGGAAGAAAAGTTGGTGAGCGAGGCCGACTTCACGGCGGAGAGCGGCGTGACGCCCGGCCAGTGGCCCGACGTGCAGGCCCTTATCGGTGATACCAGCGACAACATCCCCGGCGTGCCGGGCATCGGTCCCAAGACCGCGCGCCAGATTTTTTCCATTTGTCCCAGCCTTGAGGACATCCGCGACCATTTCGTCCTGCTGCCGCCCAAATTGCAGGCCAAGCTGCAGGAACATCTGGAAAACATGTTCATCTGGCGGCAGCTCACCACCCTGAGCCGCGAGGCCTGCCCCGGCGTCACGCTGGACGACCTGCGCGTGCGCCCGCTGGATGCCGCCACCTGCGCCCTGCTCACGGAAGAGTTCGAGCTTTTCGCCCTGCGGCGCGAGCTGGCCGCTCTGGACCGCCTGCAGGCCGCCGAGGCCGACCTTCCCGAGGAGTTCCTGGATGCGGGCAGCATCCGGGAGGACGCTCGGCCCGCAGCCGGGAAAAAGGCGGCCGCGGAACAGGCTTCCCTGCCGCTGGCCCAGCCTGCCCGCAGCGGTCGCGCCACCAGCCAGATGAGCCTGCTGGATGCCATGCCGCAGGAGTCCGCGCCCGCGCTGGATGACGTATCGGCCCTGCCGGACTGCGGGGATGCTCGCGTGGCCCTGATCTGGGCCCACGGTGACCGGGAGGCCCCCTATCTTGCCGTGGAAGGGGCTGACGGCGGCTCGTTGGGAGAATGGCAGTGGACAGGCCCCGTGGCGGAACTGGCCCGCTGGCTGGCCCCTGTCCGCACCCTGGTGACGGCCGATCTCAAGGGGCTGCTGACGTCCGCTCCCTGCTGGCAGTTTTTGGCCGGACGTGCGGCGGATTGCATCGATCTGGGCGTGGCCGCCTATCTGCTGAATCCCGAAGAGAACGATTACGGCTGGCCCCGTCTTTCGGCCCGCTGGGGCGCCGTGCTGCGCCATGAACTGGAAAACAGGGGCGAGACGGCCCCCGGCCCCGCACGTCTGGGACTGGCCATGGCGCAGCTGTTCGAGCAGCGCATGGAAAAGGACGGCCTGCTGGAGCTGTTCCGGCGGCTGGAGCTGCCCCTGCTGCCCGTGCTTGCAGGCATGGAGCAGAGCGGAGTGGCCATCGACGCCGCGGCCTTCCGGGCCTTCCTTGACGACGTGCAGGGGCAGCTGGACCAGCTCACGGCCCATGTCTACGAGCTGGCGGGCACGCAGTTCAACATCCGCTCGGCCCAGCAGCTGGGCGACGTGCTGTTCAACGGGCTGGGCCTGCCCGCGCCGCGCAAGACCAAGGGCGGCCAGGCTTCCACCAGCCAGCAGACGCTGGAAAAACTGGCCGGGCAGCATCCCGTGGTGGACAGCATCCTCCAGTACCGCAAACTGGAGAAGATGCGTTCCACCTATCTCGATCCCCTGCCGCGTCTGGTGGACCCGCAGGGCCGCATCCATACCACCTTCAACCAGAAGGCCACGGCCACGGGGCGGCTCTCCTCCAGCAATCCCAATCTGCAGAACATCCCCGTGCGCGGGCCGCTGGGCAAGCGCATGCGCTCCTGCTTCATCGCCGGGCCGGGCCGCCTGCTGGTCTCGGCCGACTATTCGCAGGTGGAGCTGCGCGTGCTGGCCCATGTCTCGCAGGATCCGGCCCTGCTGGAAGCCTTCCGCAACGGGGAGGACATCCACGCCCGCACGGCGGCCCTGGTCTATGATCTGCCGTCCGACCAGGTGAGCCCGGACCAGCGCCGCAATGCCAAGACCATCAACTTCGGCCTCATCTACGGCATGGGCGCCCAGAAGCTGGCCCAGGAGCTCAAGATCAGCACCACGCAGGCCAAGGACTTCATCGCCCGTTATTTCGAGCGTCTGCAGGGCCTGAAGGAGTTTTACGAAGGCGTGGAGGCCTCGGCCCGCAAGCACGGCTTCGTGACCACTCTGGGCGGTCGTCGCCGCCTGTTGCCGGACATCAATTCCGCCAGCGGCCAGGCCGCGGCCCTGGCCCGCCGTCAGGCCATCAATACCGTGATCCAGGGCTCTGCGGCGGACATCATCAAACTGGCCATGCTGGCCGTGGCCCGTGACGAGCGCCTGCGGGAGCTGGATGCCCGCCTGCTGTTGCAGGTGCACGACGAACTTTTGCTGGAAGTGCCCGCTGACGCCGCCGAAGAAGCCGGGGCCCTGGTGGCCCGCCTCATGCAGGATGTCTGCCCCGCCGGCAAGGAGCTTTCCGTGCCGCTGCTGGTGGACTGGGGCACCGGTCACGACTGGGGCGCGGCGCACTAGGCCCGCTGCTGTACGGCCCATGATCGTTTGGGGGAAGGGGAGCTGCTCTCGCATGAGGCCGTGGCCCCTTCTCCCAAATTTTTCTTTCCCGCACGTGGTTGGAAAACGGCAGGAGAGGGATTTTTTTGCCATGCCGCTTTGTCCTCACGAATCGGAGCGGGGAGGGGCCCCGCACTTTGATGCAGATGCTCTGAGGGGCGGCAGAGTGGCCTGATAAAATGGCTATAGAAAAAATTAATGTTTTCAGATGTTTTTGGGCTTGGTTCAAATTTTTGGCAAAAAAAGGATGACAGCCGGAGCATTTTGATATACACCAACCCGCAGCCGTCTGGAATACGGCACAAATTTGGCATTCCGTCGTGAATGCTTGACAAGTTGCGCACTTTACGATAAAGAGCGCTTTCTTTGTGAGCGATACTGTCGTCACCCGTTAGGCGGCACGTCGCAGACGGATTTTCCGCCGCTTGATGGCTACTGAGATAAGTAGATGAGGAGTTCATCCCGATGAAGACGTTCAGCCCCACCCCGAAAGACATCAACCACGAATGGTTTGTGGTTGACGCCCAGGATCAGGTGCTGGGTCGTCTGGCCAGCCAGATCGCCCACCGCCTGCGCGGCAAGCATAAGCCCGAATTTGCCCGTCACATGGACAACGGCGACTTTATCGTCGTGGTCAACTGCGAAAAGATCAAGGTGACCGGCACCAAGATGGCCCACAAGAACTACTATCGCCACTCCGGTTGGGTGGGCGGTCTGAAGACCACCTCCCTGGGCGATATGCTGGCTTCCAAGCCCGAGCGTGTGCTCATGGCCGCTGTGCGTGGCATGCTGCCCAAGAACCGTCTGGGCCGCGCCATGCTGAAGAAGCTCAAGATTTACGCGGGTCCCGAACACCCGCACACGGCTCAGAACCCGCAGCCGCTGACCCTGCCTTACTAAGGAGCGCACGTCATGAGCGACAAATTCGAATACGGCACCGGCCGCCGCAAGACCGCCACTGCCCGCACCCGCGTCTACGCTGGCTCCGGCAACATCACGGTGAACGGTCGTGCCTTTGAAGACTACTTCCCCCGCAAGACCCTGCAGATGATCATCCGTCAGCCCCTCGTGCTGTCCAAGCTGGCTGAAAAGCTGGACGTGCGCGTCAACGTGGCTGGTGGCGGCGTGGCCGGTCAGGCCGAAGCCGTGCGTCACGGTATTTCCCGCGCCCTGCTGCTGGTGGATCCCGCCCTTCGTCCTATCCTGAAGAAGGCCGGCTTCCTGACCCGCGATGCGCGTAAGAAGGAACGCAAAAAGTACGGTCTGCGCGCTGCCCGCGCTCGTTACCAGTACTCGAAGCGTTAATCCGCACTCCGGATTACGGAACCTCAAGGGGTGGGCCATTGTTGGCCCACCCCTTTTCTGTTATCTTGCGCCCGTCCTGTCCCGGGGACGGGAGTCGAGCCCTTTCTTTCGCGGTCCTGCCGGGCCACGCCTTTTGCTGCCGTCCGTGCCCTTGGCCCCTTGCCGGACCGCACCGGCCCTCTTCCATGCCGTCTGGTTGACGATGGATCGTCGAGGCGCCATGTGCTTCCGGTCCTGCCGGATCGCCCCCGGGATGTTGTCGCCATCTTTTTGCCATGAGGTTTTCCACGCCATGCCCGTGATCCCCGAAGGCATCGCCTATGCCTATACCCACGAGACCACCCAGGCCACGACCGGCTATTTTTCCTGCCAGCCGCCCGCATCCATGACCCTGCCCCAGGCGCTGGCCCGTCTGGAGGCCACGCCCTTTGATGATTTTTTGCGCCAGCACTGCCTGCGCCAGCTGAGCCGCCGTTCGCCGGAGGAGATCAAAAATCTGGCCGAGGAACTGTACGACCGCGAGACGGACAGCTTCCGGCGCATGGGGCTTGCCGGCCTGCTGCTGGAGTGCTCGCTGCTGGTGCCCGAACTGGCCCATTGCTGCGACAGCTTTCCCGAGGATGCCCTGCAGCGCCTGACGCTGTCATCCTCCCTGATCTACCTGCGCGCTGCCAGCCGGAAGGATTTTGGCCTCATGCAGGCCTGGAGCGCCCATTTTGCCGACAACATCGCCCGGCACCACATGCTGCCGCACTGGGAAGAACTGGAGCTGGAGCTGCCCTACAGCGAAGAGGAGCTGGAGGTTTGCCGCGAAGGGCTGCGTGCCCGGGCCGGGATGCTGGAGCGGGAACACACCCGCATGCAGGCGGAAGACCTGCCGCGCCTTGAGCGCCGTCCGGCGCAGGAGACCTACGAGCAGGCCGTCAATGCTTTGCTGGAGAACGATGTGCTGGCCGGTCAGGAGATGCGGCATCAGGCGTCGCTGTCTCCCATCGCGTTGCTGCGTTCCTGGAAGGTGGATCTGGATGTGGATTGCGGCCGCATGCGCCACAGCCTGCGTGGCGAGGCCACGGCCTACGGGCGCGGCCTTTCCCTGGCGGCGGCCCGGGCCTCCTACGCCATGGAGATCGTGGAGCGGGCCAGCAGCTATGTGAGCGTGGCCCGTACCGGCGAGCACACCTTCGAGGTGACGAACCGTCGCCGGCCCATGCCGCTGATCCATGCTTCCTGCGCCAAGCTGCGCTCCCAGGGCAAGGATTTCCTTCCCCTTTCGTCCCTGCCGCTGGAAACGCCTTTTGAGGATTATGTGCCCCTGTACTGGCTGGAGGCCCGTGATCCGGAAGGCAAGACCGTGCTGGTACCCGCGCAGGCGGTCTTCCTGTTCTGCAACCTGGACGAGCAGTCCCTGTTCCTGGCCGGCGGCTCCACGGGCCTGGCTTCCGGCAACACCGAGGCCGAAGCCAAGCTGGCGGCGCTCACGGAGATCGTGGAGCGTGACGCCGAAGCCACCACGCCCTTCGGCCGTGAAGGCTGCTTCGTGCTCAAGAGCCGTGACGAGCGTTTGCAGGCCCTGCTGGACGATTACGCGGCCCGCGGCATCCAGATCCAGTTCCAGGACATCACCACGGAGCTGGGCGTGCCGGTCTACCGCTGCTTCGTCATGAGCCGTCGCGGCGAAGTGGCGCAGGCCACGGGCGCCAATCTGTGCGGCAGCCGAGCCGCGCTGGCGGCACTGACCGAAGTGCCCTGGCCCTATCCCTATGGTGAACCGACGGGGCCTGCTCTGGGCGGCCTGCCGGTGCGCTGGCTGGAAGATCTGCCCGATTACAGCCTGCCGTCGGCCGAAGCCTCCTGCAAGCTGCTGGAAAAGACGCTGTCTGCCCAGGGCCGTACGCCCCTGTATGTGGATATTTCCCGCAAGGATCTGGACATGCCTGTGGTGCGTGCCCTGGTCCCCGGCCTGGAGCTCACTGCGGACTTCGACCGCTTCTCCCGGCCTTCGCTGCGCCTGCTGGCCCGTTACACGGCCCGCTGGCAGAAGTAGGGATCTGAGCGGGGAGGAGCCCCCTTTTGCTTGCGGCAAAAAGTGGGTTCCTCCCCCGTGCCCCCTCCTCCCCCAAAACCCGCTATACGGAGGCATATAGCCGTACCTCAAGCACACGTTATCTGGAGATCATTTTCCGGGCAAAGCAGACAGGGGAGATAACAGAGACCATGCCAGTGGTCATGAAAAAAGGACGCCTTAGCGTCCTTTTTTTGTGACCTGATAAAAGTTTTTGGGAGGAAAGAGGGGAGCGCGAGGGGGAAAGGAGGACCTTTTTCCAAAAAGGTCTCCGTTCCCCCCTCGCTCAAAACTTTTCGCCCGCTAGGCGTGCATCAGGCGGGCAAGAGCAGCATTGCTCTGCTGGCCTTTTTCTTCTAGCCAGTCCAGGAAGCCCTGGAGCTTGGGAGAAGGATTGGTATGCCGGGGCCAGGCGGCGTAGTAGGAGCGGAACGCCGTGGTGGGAGGCAGGTCGGGGAAGGGAGTGACCAGCTTTTGTTCAGCCAGCAGGGGCGCGATGAGACTGCACCGCCCCAAAGCCACGCCCAGGCCGTGGCTGGCGGCCACGGAAGCCCCGTAGGTATGGTCGAACGTGACGAAATTCAAACAGTTGGAGATGTCCACATGGTTCCTGTCGGCCCATTCCTGCCATTCGGCCGTGGTGGCGGCATAATGCCAGGCGGCGGAGTCATGGAGCAGGGTGCAGGCGGGCAGGTTCTCGGGGTGGCCTATTAGGTCGTGCTTTTGCGCATATTCGGGGGAACAGACGGGCAGGGTGGCCTCGTCCATGAATTTGCGCGAGGTCAGGCCGCTGACGTGGCTTTCGGCATAATACAGGGCCACGTCCACCGTGGAATCCCCGTGGAAATCGATGGGGGCGTTGCCGGTGCGCACATGCAGCTGCATGGAGGGGTAGCGCTGCTGGAAGTCGCTGAGCTGGGGGATGAGCCAGGCCAGGGCCAGACTGGGGGCGGCATAGATGGTCAGGGAGCTGAAGTCGTCCTGCAGGAGCTGGGTGATCTCCTCATAGATCTTCTGGAAAGCATTGAGGTAGACGTCGCGCAGGCGTTCCCCCTCCGGTGTCAGGGAAACGGCGCGGGTCAGGCGGTTGAACAGGGGAAAGCCCAGTTCTTTTTCCAGGCGGGCGATGCGGTGGCTGACAGCGCCGGAGGTCAGGCCAAGATGCCGGGCCGCGGCCTTGAAGCTCATGTAGCGGGCCGCGATGGCGAAGGTCTTTATGTTGATGAGGCTGGCGTCATCGTTGAGGACGCGGGCGATGCTGCGGGAACGCTGACGATTTTTGCTGTCGGGAAGCGTCACATTGTCTCCTTGGAGATCCCGCCCGAACGGGGCAGGGGATACGGACAGATATACGTTGCGAAGGGGATATTCCTTTCTTCATGGCCTTTCGTCAATACGGACAGGATGTGCCCGGGAAGAGGAACAAGGGCAAAGATGACCAGCCTTCAACCATGGTGATTTGTAATGGAAATACTTGAAAAATATATTATTACAACGAGTTACAGATAATAAAAAATCAAAAGGCAAATTATCGAAAAAAGGCCTTGGCGCCTGACGTGAAAGAGGATAAATTTTTTCAACTGCGGATGAACCATTTTGTATAGGGCTATCCGCGGGGTTTGTTCGGCTTGGGGTTTATGGCCAAATTCTCCCGGCAAATTGCGCAATGGGCGGATTTGGTGTATCTCAACAGGAATAGCCCTGGAAAAGGATCGCCGGGGCGAGCTCTTTCACCCTCCAAGACCTGGGAGATGATTTATGAAACTGGGCAAATTCGTTGGCTTGGCGCTGATGGCTCTGACCCTGGGGCTGGCCGGCCAGTCCCTGGCTGCTGAACCCATCAAGATCGGCGTGTACCTGCCCCTGACCGGTCAGAATGCCTTTGGTGGCCAGCTTGAGCTGGAAGGTGTGCAGCTGGCTCTGAAGGACATGCCTGAAGTGCTGGGCCGCCCCATTGAACTGGTTGTGGTGGACAACAAGTCCGACAAGGTGGAAGCCGCCAACGCCGTCAAGCGCCTGGTGGAACGCGACAAGGTCGTGGCCCTGATCGGTACCTACGGTTCCTCTCTGGCCATGGCCGGTGCCGAAGTGGCCGAAAAGGCCAAGGTGCCCGGCGTGGGTACCTCCTGCACCAGCCCCCTGGTGACCCAGGGCAAGAAGTACTACTTCCGCGCCTGTTTCATCGACCCCTATCAGGGCGCCGCTGCCGCCACCTATGCCTATGAGAACCTGGGCCTGCGCAAGGCCGCCGTGCTCATGGACATGACCAACGACTACGCTGTGGGCCTGTCCAGCTTCTTCACCCGCTCCTTCAAGAAGCTGGGTGGCGAAGTGGTGGCCAACCTCAAGTACAGCTCCGGTGACCAGGACTTCACTGCCCAGCTCACCGAACTGATCGCCAAAAAGCCCGAGATCGTCTTCATGCCCGCCTACTTCGCCGAAGGCGCCATCATCATGAAGCAGGCCCGCGAACTGGGCGCCACCTTCCGCCTGATGGGCGCTGACGCCATGGACAACCCCGACACCGTGAAGCTGGCCGGCAAGGCTGCGGAAGGTTTCCTGCACACCACCTTCCCCTATGACGCCAAGATGCCCAACATGAGCGCCGAAGCCAAAAAGTTCACCGAAGCCTGGAACAAGGCCTATCCTGAAAAGGAAACCAACGTGAACGGCGCCCTGGGTTACAACTGCCTGTTCCTGATCGTTGACGCCATCAAGCGCGGCAACTCCGCTGATCCCGCTGCCATCACCAAGGCCCTGGCCGAGACCAAGAACCTGGTGACCCCGCTGGGTACCCTGACCATCAATGCCAGCCACGACGCCGAAATGCCCGTGGGTATCATTGAGTACAAGGACGGCAAGCGCGTTTATCTGACCGAAGTCACTCCCAAGTAAGGGATCCGTCTGTTCACGGCGGGGCTCCGACGGGCCCCGCCGTTCCGTCTTCGCGCCCCTTCGGGCGGATAAAGCTTATTTCCAGGTGGCCCCATGACCCTTGACATGTTTTTGCAGCACTGTTTCAACGCCTTGACGCTAGGCTCGCTCTACGCGCTGATCGCCATTGGCTATACCATGGTCTACGGCATTCTGCGCCTGATCAACTTTGCCCACGGCGACATCTTGATGGTCGGGGCTTACTTCGTCTTTTTCGGCACGTTCGCCTATGGCTGGCCTTGGGGTGTGGCCGCCATCATCGCCATCCTCGGTGCCAGTGTGCTGGGTGTGGTAGTGGAACGCGTGGCCTACCGGCCCTTGCGTGACGCGCCCCGAATTTCGGCGCTCATCAGCGCCATCGCTGTCTCCTTCTTCATCGAAAGTCTGGCCGTGGTGGTCTTCACCGGCCAGCCCCGGCCCGTGCTGCAGCCCGACTGGCTGCTCTCGGTCTGGCAGTTCGGTGATGTGCGCATCCTCAAACTCACGGCCTTCGTGCCGGTCATGACCATCGTGCTGGTGGCGCTCTTGCTCTACATCGTGCACCACACCAAGCCCGGTCTGGCCATGCGCGCCATCTCCAAGGATATCGAGACCACGCGTCTTTTGGGGGTGCGGGTGGACAACATCATCGCCTTCACCTTCTTCATCGGTTCCGCCCTGGCTGCCGCGTCGGGCATCATGTGGGCCCTGCGTTATCCGCAGGTGCATCCCTACATGGGCATCATGCCCGGCCTCAAGGCCTTCATCGCGGCTGTGTTCGGCGGCATCGGTTCCATCCCCGGCGCCGTTATCGGCGGTGTGGCCCTGGGCTTTGTGGAAATCATGACCGTGGCCTTCATGCCGGAGCTTTCGGGCTTCCGTGATGCCTTCGCCTTCATCCTGCTGGTGCTGGTGCTTGTGTTCAAGCCCACGGGCCTGCTGGGCGAGCGCATGGAGGAGAAGATCTAATGCGCTTCAATCAAACGACCCTGCTCAACATCGCGCTTATCGTCATCTTCGGTCTGGCCCTGACCCAGGCCGAGGCCTATATGGGTGACTACCAGATCTACATCCTCAAACTGATCTTCATCAACGCCATCCTGGCCCTGTCGCTCAACCTGATCTACGGCTTCACCGGCCTCTTCTCGCTGGGGCATGCCGGTTTCATGGCCATCGGCGCCTATGTGGGCGCCCTGTGCACCCTGCTGCCGGAACAGAAAGAGATCATGTGGATCCTGGATCCCATCATCTGGCCTTTCTCAGTGCTGCACACGCCCTTCTGGGTGGCGGTCATCGCCGGTGGTCTGGTGGCCATGATCTTTGCCTTCATCATCGCCGTGCCCGTGCTGCGGCTGGGGGACGACTACCTGGGCATCGCCACCCTGGGCTTTGCCGAGATCATCCGCGTGGTCATCGTCAATGCCACGTCCATCACCAACGGTTCGCTGGGCATCAAGGGCATCCCCGGCGAGGCGACCCTGCTGACCTGTTATATCTGGACAGTCATCACGCTTGTGGTGCTGTCACGGCTCATATTCAGCAATTTCGGCAACGTATTGCGTTGCATACGCGATAACGAGATCGCCGCGGGCGTCATGGGCATCAACGTGTTCCGCTACAAAGTGCTCTCCTTCTGCGTGGGGGCTTTCTTCGCGGGCGTGGGCGGCGCGCTGCTGGGCAGCCACCTGTCCACCATCGACCCCAAGATGTTCAACTTCCTGCTGACCTTCAACGTGCTGATGTTCGTTGTGGCCGGCGGTCTGGGCTCGCTGACCGGCAGCCTGCTGGGCGCCACCATCGTCACCATCCTGCTGGAATGGCTGCGTGCCATCGAGGAGCCCATGGACTTCGGCGTGTTCGAGATCCCGGGCATCCCCGGCATGCGCATGGTGGTCTTCTCGCTCATCCTGCTGGCCATCATCCTGTTCCGGCGTGAGGGCATCATGGGCACCCGTGAGATCACCTGGAAATCCATCTTTTCGCTGGGGAGGCGCAAGGCATGAGTGCAAGCAAAGTCCAGCCCATCCTGACGGCTGAAAACGTGACCATGCGCTTTGGCGGCGTGACGGCCGTCAGCGACCTTTCCCTGAAGGTGGATGAGGGGAGCATCGTGGGCGTCATCGGTCCCAACGGTGCGGGCAAGACCACCCTGTTCAACGTGCTGAGCGGTTTTTATACGCCGCAGGAAGGTGACGTGCGTTTTGCGGGCAAGAGCATCCGCGGCCGCAAGCCGTTCGAGATCTGCCGCATGGGCATGGCCCGCACCTTCCAGAACATCCGTCTTTCGCCGCACATGAGCGTGCTGGAGAACGTGATGGTGGGCTGCCATGTGCGCCGCCGCTGCCCCTGGTGGATGGCGCCGCTGGGCCTGCCCATGTACTACAAGGAAGAGAAGGCCATCACGGAAAAGGCCCGCGACCTGGTGGAACACCTGAACCTGGCCGAATACATGGACGAGAAGGCGGGCAGCCTGCCCTACGGGGCGCAGCGCCGTCTGGAGATCGCCCGCGCCCTGGCCACGGAACCGCGCCTGCTCCTGCTGGACGAACCCGCCGCCGGCATGAACCCGCAGGAAAGTATCGAACTTATGCACTTCATCCAGGCCATCCGGGATCACTTCGACCTGACCATCCTGCTCATCGAGCACGACATGAAGGTGGTCATGGGTGTGTGCCAGTACATCTGGGTGATGGAATACGGTGCGCTTATCGCACACGGCGACCCGGACGCCATTCGCAGCAATCCCGAGGTCATCCGGGCCTATCTGGGCGAGGACGTGGTGTAGTATGCTGAAAATCAGGGATCTTTACGTTCGTTACGGCGGCATCGAGGCCGTGCAGGGTGTCAGCCTGGACATCAAGCGCGGCAGCATCGTCACGCTGGTGGGCGCCAACGGCGCGGGCAAGAGCAGCATCATCCGCTCCATCGCCGGCCTGAACAAAAATATCAGCGGCGAGATCTCGCTGACCCGCAAGGAGGGCGACGAGCCTGTCTCCCTCATCGGTCTCAAGCCCGAGGAGATGGTGCGCCGGGGCATCTCGCTTTCGCCGGAAGGGCGCCGCATCCTGCCCCATCTGACCGTGGTGGAAAACCTGCGTCTGGGCGCTTACTCGCGCACCGACAAGGACGGCATCAACGAGGACATCGAGCGCGTCTACGCCCTGTTCCCCCGCCTGAAGGAACGCCACTGGCAGAAGGGCGGCACGCTTTCGGGCGGTGAACAGCAGATGCTGGCCGTGGGCCGCGCGCTCATGAGCCGCCCGGACATGATCATGCTCGACGAGCCCTCGCTGGGTCTGGCCCCGCTGCTGGTCAAGGAGATCTTCAACATCATCCGCCGCATCAACGAAGACGGCATGACCGTGCTGCTGGTGGAGCAGAACGCGTTCGCGGCCCTTTCCGTGGCCCATTATGCCTACATCCTCGAAGTGGGCCGCGTGGTGCTGGAAGGCACCGGTCAGGAGCTGCTGGAGAACCCCAAGGTCAAGGAAGCCTATCTGGGCGGCTAGTTCCGTCATCATACGCATGCAGGGGAGGGGACGTTTCCGCAAGGGGCGCCCCTCCTTTTTTTGTACATGACGGCAGGGGAGGAGGGGCTCGTCCCCGGTCGTCCTTTCGTGCCCGCCGTCACATCGCGGTGTCGGCTCTTGTCAGGCGGGCCTTCTGACATTACTGTCCGAAAACGGAGGATGCAGGGCCGGCTGCCGTCAGGCAGGGGGACCGGTCCGTGCTGTTCCCCGGATGTCTTCGGAGGGGCCGGAGATGTCCGCAACCCTTCATAAGGAGTACCCATGCTGCGCATTTCCCGCCATGCATTGCTCATCCTTCTGCTGGGGATACTGCTGTTGCCGCAGCTCGCCGCTGCCGCGCCGCAGGCCGCCCCGGCCAATCCTTCAACCTCTGGTAACGACACCATGCTCGTCCGTCTCAAAAACGGCCTGACGGTCTACATCATCCGGGACAGCCGCTTCCCGCTGGTCTGCACGCGCCTCTATGTGGGCACGGGTTCCGCCAACGAGACCGCCGAGCAAGCGGGCATCAGCCATGTGCTGGAGCATATGGTATTCAAGGGGACGGAAAAACGTCCCAAGGGGCAGGTGGCCCGGGATGTGGAATCCCTGGGCGGTTATCTCAACGCGGCCACCAGCTTCGACAAGACCTGGTACATCACCGACATGCCCGCCAAGCACTGGAAGACGGGCATGGACGTGGTCAAGGACATGGCCTTCCATCCCTCGCTGGATCCGGCCGAGCTGGAAGCGGAAAAGGACGTCATCGTTTCCGAGCTCAAGGGCGGTGACGACACGCCCACCCGCCGCCTGTTCGAGGACCTGCAGGTGGCCGGCCTGGCCCATACGGTCTACGGGCGCCCCATCATCGGCTTTGAAAAGACCATCCGCGCCGTGACCGCGGACGATCTGCGTGCCTATATCCGCACCTGGTACCAGCCGCAGAACATGATGCTGCTGGTGGCCGGCGACATCGATCCCAAGGCCGTGCTGGCCCACGCCGAAGAGCTGTTCGGCGATTTGAAGAACGATGCCATCCTGCCCGAGCCCGCCCCCGTGCGGCTGGAAGGCGCCGCGGGCGGTCCCCGTGTGGAGGTGACGCGCGGGCCGTGGAACAAGGTCTATCTGGGCATCGCCCTGCCTGCTCCCGCCCTGGGCGACCAGCGCTCCATCGATCTGGACGTGCTGGCCTATGCGCTGGGCGGTGACGGCACCTCGCAGTTCTACCGCAAGTACCGTTACGAGAAGCAGCTGGTGGACAGCATCAGCGTCGGCAACATGAGCCTCAACCGTGCCGGTCTGTTCTACATGGTCGCCCAGCTGGATGCGGACAAGGTGGAGCCTTTCTGGCAGGAGTTTACCCGCGATCTGGCCGCGCTGGACGCCGGCAAGATCACGCCCGACGTCATCGAGCGGGCCCGCTTCAACTATGAGGACGGTATGGACCGCGCCAGCGAGACCCTGGACGGCCTGACCTCGTGGAAGGCCACGGTGCAGTTCGAGCTGGGCGGACCGCAGGGCGAGGCCAACGTACGGCACGCTCTGGCCGCCGTGGACAGCGCGCGTCTGCGCCAGGCCCAGGACCTCTGGCTGCGTCCCGACCAGGTGCGCGTGCGTGTGCTGGCGCCCGAAAAGGCCCAGCTGCCCGATCTGGATGCCATCCTGCAGCGTAACTGGCCCGCGCCTGCCGCGGAGCGACAGAAGGCCGCCGCCGCTGCAGAAAAGGTGGGCAAGCGCGAGATCGTCGATCTGGGGCAGGGCCGCACCGTGATCCTGCAGCCGGACCGTACCATCCCCTATGTGTCGCTGGAGATCCTGCGCCCCGGCGGCAACGCGCTGCTCAAGCCTGCCGACCAGGGCCTGGCCCAGCTCACGGCTGCCACCCTGACCGACGGTTGCGGCACGCGTGACCTGGACGCCATGGAACGCTTCGTGGCCGAACGTGCCGCCTCCCTGAGCGCCTCGGCGGGCGTGCAGAGCTTCACCGTCTCCCTGACGGGCCCGGCCCGCTTCAATGCCGATTACTTCGCTCTGCTGGGCGACCTGCTGCACAAGCCCACCTTTGCCGAAAAAGACGTGCGCCGTCAGGCCGATACGCTGAAGGCGGCCCTGGTGCGCCGTCAGGACAACCCCATGAGCTTCATGGGTTCCAAGATCAACGGCTTCCTCTTCCCCGGCGGCCAGCCCTACGGATTTGATGGTCTGGGCACGGCGGAGAACCAGGACCGCTTCGGTCCCAAGGATGTGCAAACCTTCTGGAAGCAGCAGAATGCCCAGCCGTGGATCCTTTCCGTGGCCGGGGACTTCGACCGGGAAAAGGTGCTGGCTTTTGCCCGCAGCCTGCCCGTGCCCACCGCGTCTGCCGTGGATGTGCCCCAGCCGTCCTGGGGCGCCGACAAGCGCCTGCCCCTGTCCCTGCCCGGTCGCCAGCAGGCCCATCTGCTGCTGGCCTTCCATGCCGTGCCGCTGGACCATCCCGATGCTCCGGCGCTCATGCTGCTGGAATCCGTGCTTTCCGGCCAGAGCGGCCTGCTGTTCAACAAGTTGCGTGACGAGCAGGGCCTGGGCTACACGGTGACGGCTTTTTACCGCAGCCTGCCCAAGGCCGGTTTCATGGCCTTCTATATCGGGACCACGCCCCGTAATCTGGACGTGGCCCGGCAGGGCTTCAGCGGCATCATCAAGGACATCAAGACCGAGCTGCTGCCTGCCGATCTGCTGGCCAAGGGCCTGAACCGCATGGAAGGCAGCTATTATCGTGGTCGCCAGAGCCTGGGCGCGCGGGCCGACGAGGCCGCCAGCGAGCGTTTGCTGGGCCAGCCCCAGGATTTCCAGAAGCGTTTGCTGGAAAAGGCCGCCAAAGTGACGCCGGAACAGCTGCGTGAGGTCGCCCGCAAGTACTTGCTGGTGGATAATATGTACGAAGTGACCCTGCTGCCCTAGCTGAGAGGGAAAGGTTCATGAAGACAGGGGAAGGGTTCCGGCCGTGGGCAGGGCCCTTCCCCTTTTGTTTACGGCAGGGGCATTTGTGTCTGCCGGACAGACCCGCCATCTTGACCGCTGCCCGGGCGGGATTATCTCTGAATAAAGCATCCTGACGGCTGGCTGACGCCTGTCTTGTTAGACCGCAAGGGTGCGGCGGCCGATGGCCCGGCCATGCTGGTACGGAAAGGCCGTTCTGCCTATTTCCTTTTTATGGAAATATACCCTGTCATAAAAAGAATGAAATTTTCAATCCTGCGAGGATGACATGAAACTGACGGACATGCATGTGTTTGACAAGGCCCGTGTGGTGGCCAAGACCCTAGGCATCCAGGTGTGCCTTTTCGTGGGCCTGCTGGTGCTGGTCTGGGGCAGCCAGGCTTTCTACGGCGTCATCGATACCAAAAAATTCCCCCAGGCCTACAGCGTGGGCGAGACCGCGAACCTGAGCGAGAACGACAAGGGCAAGCTGCTGGTGGATTCCGTCACCAATCAGCTGCGTCGCGAGATGGGCTCCACCTTCGGCTGGACCATGAACGACATCGTCTTCAACCGCTTCGTGCTGGATAACCGCGCCTATCGCCAGTACGGCGTCTACCACGCCACGCGCGTGCTCATGGACCTGTACTCCACCCAGATCGCCAAGCTGGGCTCCAATGACCGCGAAAGCGAGTTCCTGTATCAGGCCCGCCTCAACGGCTTTGCCGTGGACCCGCGCAGCTTCATGTTCCCCTCGGCGGAAGGCTCCTACAAAAAGGCCCTGAAGCAGGTGGAGGAATACAAGAAGTCCCTGGATACCGGCAAGGGTACCTACAATTGCCGCACTGACGACCTGTACGCGGCCCTGAACACGGTGGTGGGCGAGAACATGCTGGGCTACGCTCTGGGCCTGCTGGCCGATGCCCAGGACATCCCCTTCTACACCCTGGACAACCGCATCTACGAGGTGCAGGGCATGGTGCTGGTCATCCGTGATTTCGTGAAGGCCCTGTACGACCTGTATCCCGAGATCGCCCAGAAGAACAATGCCGAGAACATGGCCGCCGCCATGCAGTTCATGAACGACATCTGCACTTACGATCCCATGTACATCACCTCGTCGTTCAACTCCGGTGAGCTCATCATCTCCTACCTGATGTTCACCAAGAACCGTCTGGAAGACATCCGCGACAGCCTGCGCATCTAGCAGGACGTCCTCTCAAGTGCATCAGCAAGGCCGGGGCCCCAAAGGCTCCGGCCTTTTGCGTCTATGGGAGAGGAGGGAAGGGGAGAGGCCGCACCGGCCCGGCGTATGCCGCCTGCCCTGTGCAGGAAAGGAGGCGGCGCGCCGTTCCCCGTGATCCCGTCATGCGTCCGGGCCTCGTCAGTTAGTCTGGCGGGGCTCTTTGCGTCTGCGGATCTGTGCGCGGGCTGACCGCCGGAATGGATGTCATGCCGGTCGGGCAGAGGAGCTGAACGGTCGGCGACAGGCGAGCCCGGATGCTCCTGCCCTTTTATGGATGTAGACAGAAGAGGCTGCAAAAAATACTGGCCGGAAGGTGCGGAGGGATGGAAATATTTTGTATATATTTTCACAATCAATAGCCACAAGGCGCACTTTTGTCACCGGAAAAGCTCAAAGCGTGACATTCTCCCGGAAATCATTGCAAAAGCGTGCATCCTGCGATGGCGTATCAAGCCATCTTATTTTATAAGGTTTTTCTTTGCACTTTTTATGAAAACTTGCTATTCCTTTTCTGTATCTCATAGTTTGTTCAGGAGAGACAATGAAAGCTGCTGCCATGAAAACCATTCACGTCAAGGACGCTGTCGGCAGCGTGCTCTGTCACGATATCACCCGCATCGTGCCCGGAGGGGACAAAGGGCCCGTGTTCCGCAAAGGACATATCGTGAGGGAGGAAGACATCCAAACCCTTCTGGAGGTAGGCAAGGAGCATTTGTACGTGTACGAGCCGCAGGAGGGCGTGCTGCATGAGAATGAAGCCGCCCGGCGCATCGCGGCCGCTACGGCCGGGGCCAACATCACGCTGAGCGAGCCCAAGGAAGGGCGCATCAACTACTCGGCGTCCTGTATGGGCCTCTTGCGGGTGGATGTCCCCACGCTGACCCGCATCAATTCGTTGGGAGAGATCACCCTGGCCACGCTGCACAGCATGCAGCAGGTCAGGCCGGGACAGAACCTGGCAGGCACCCGCGTGGTGCCCCTGCTCATCGAGGAGAGCAAGATCGTCGCCCTCGAGCAGCTGGTTTCCCGTCCCGTGGTCGAGGTCCTGCCCCTGCAAAAGTTCAAGGTAGGCATTGTCACTACCGGCAGCGAAGTCTACACGGGCCGCATCAAGGATGCGTTCGGCCCTGTGCTTCGAGACAAGTTCGCCCGCCTTGAATGCACCGTCATGGATCAGGTCTTTACCAGTGACGAAGTGGAGATGACCTCGTCAGCCATCAGCGGCTTCATCCGACAGGGAGCCGACATGGTGGTGGTGACGGGAGGCATGTCCGTGGATCCCGACGACAAGACCCCCGCTTCCATCCGTGCCGCTGGCGCGCAGGTGGTGAGCTATGGCGCACCGGTCTATCCCGGGGCCATGTTCCTGCTGGGCTATGTGCCCACGGAACGCGGCCGCGTCCCCGTGCTGGGGCTGCCCGGCTGTGTCATGTATTACAAGGCCAGCATCTTCGAACTCGTAGTCCCGCGCCTTCTGGCCGGACTGGAGGTGACAGCCGAGGATATCGCCGGCATGGGTCACGGGGGCTTCTGCTCCGGCTGTGGCGAATGCCGGTATCCCATCTGTCCGTTTGGAAAATAGACGGCGCGGCAGCGACCGTCTCAACTTGCAAGCCGTTTCTAGGAGTCGCATATGGAAACGAAAACGCTTGTGGTCAATGGTATTCCCCGTCAGGTCCTGGTGGATTCCGACACTCTTCTCGTTGACGTGCTGCGCAACCAGCTGCAGATCACCAGCGTCAAGGTCGGTTGCGGTCAGGGCCAGTGTGGTGCCTGCTCCGTGATCCTCGACGGCAAGGTCACCCGCGCCTGTATCGTCAAGATGCGCCGCGTGCCCGACCAGGCCCAGATCACCACCCTCGAAGGCGTGGGCACCCCCGCCAAACTGCATCCCCTCCAGGAATCTTGGATGTTCCACGGTGCGGCCCAGTGCGGCTTCTGCACGCCCGGCTTCATCGTGTCCGCCAAGGCCCTGCTGGACTCCAATCCCGCCCCCAGCCGTGAAGAAGTGCGCGACTGGTTCCAGAAACATCACAATATTTGCCGCTGCACCGGGTACAAGCCCCTGGTGGACGCCGTCATGGACGCCGCCGCCGTCATGCGCGGTGACAAGGACATCGAAGAGCTGCGCTACAAGCTGCCCGCCGACGGCCGCGCCTTCGGTTCGCGTCTGCCTCGTCCCAGCGCCCTGGTCAAGGTGACCGGTCTGGCCGAATACGGCGCCGACGCTGCCGTGCACATGCCGCCCGACACCCTGCACCTGGCCCTGGCCCAGGCCAAGGTCTCCCATGCCATCATCAAGGGCATCGACACCTCCGAAGCCGAAAAGATGCCCGGCGTGGTCCGCGTGCTGACCCACAAGGACGTCAAGGGCAAGAACCGCATCACCGGCCTCATCACCTTCGCCGACAACAAGGGCGACGGCTGGGATCGTCCCATCCTCAACGATACCAAGGTGTTCCAGTATGGTGACGCCCTGGCCATCGTCTGCGCCGACAGCGAGGCCCACGCCCGCGCCGCCGCCGACAAGGTCAAGTTCGACCTGGAACTGTTGCCCGAATACATGAGCGCGCCCGAAGCCATGGCTCCCGACGCCATCGAGATCCATCCCGGCACGCCCAACATCTATTACGAGCCCCACATCGAAAAGGGCGAGGACACCAAGCCCTTCTTCGACGATCCCGAAAACGTGGTGGTGGAAGACAGCTTCTACACCCAGCGTCAGCCGCACCTGAACATCGAGCCTGACGTGGGGTACGGCTACCTGAACGAGCAGGGCCAGCTGGTGATCCACTCCAAGTCCATCGGCCTGCATCTGCATGCCCTGATGATCGCCCCCGGCCTGGGCGTGAAATTCCCCGAAGAGCTGGTCATGGTGCAGAACACCACCGGCGGCACCTTCGGCTACAAGTTCAGCCCCACCATGGAAGCCCTCATCGGCGTGGCCGTGCTGGCCACCGGTCGTCCCTGCCACCTGCGCTACAACTACCAGCAGCAACAGCAGTACACCGGCAAGCGTTCGCCCTTCTGGACCAAGGTGCGCATGGCCGCCAACAAGAAGACCGGCAAGATCGTGGCCATGGAGACGGACTGGACCTGCGACCACGGCCCGTACTCCGAATTCGGCGACCTGCTGACCCTGCGCGGCGCCCAGTTCATCGGCGCCGGTTACGGCATCCCCAACATCCGTGGTGACGGCCGCACCGTGGCCACCAACCACGCCTGGGGCGCGGCGTTCCGCGGTTACGGCGGTCCCGAGTCGGAATTCCCCTCCGAAGTGCTGATGGACGAACTGGCCGAAAAGCTGGGCATGGATCCCTTCGACCTGCGCGAGCTCAACTGCTACAAGGAAGGCGATACCACGCCTACCGGCCAGAAGCCCGAGGTCATGAACCTGCCCACCATGTTCAAGGCCCTGCGTCCCAAGTATGAGGCCGCCAAAGCCAAGGCCAAGGCGGAATCCACCGATGCCGTCAAGCGCGGCGTGGGCCTGGCCCTTGCCGTGTACGGTGCCGGTCTGGACGGTCCCGACTCCTCCGAAGCCTGGGCCGAACTGAACCCCGACGGCTCCGTGACCATCGGCAGCTCCTGGGAAGATCACGGCCAGGGCGCCGACTCCGGCGCGCAGTGCACCGCCCATGAGGCCCTGCGTCCCATCGGCCTGCCTGTGGAAAAGATCCGCCTGGTCATGAACGACACCAGCAAGACCCCCAACTCCGGTCCTGCCGGCGGTTCCCGCTCTCAGGTGATGACCGGCAACGCCATCCGCGTGGCCTGCGAACAGCTGGTGGAAGCCATGCGCAAGCCTGACGGCGGCTTCTACACCTATGACGAAATGAAGGCCGAAGGCCGCGCCGTGCATCAGGACGGCAAGTGGACCGCCCCGGCCCGTGACTGCGGCAAGAACTGCCAGGGCGAACCCTTCTGCTGCTACATGTACGGCCTGTTCATGGCCGAAGTGGCCGTGGACGTGGCCACCGGCAAGACCAAGGTGGAAAAGATGACCATGGTGGCCGACATCGGCAAGGTGGTCAACCGCCTGCTCACCGACGGCCAGCTCTACGGCGGCCTTGCCCAGGGCATCGGTCTGGCCCTTACCGAAGACTACGAGGACATCAAGAAGCACAGCACCATGGCCGGTGCCGGTATCCCCACCATCAAGGATATCCCGGACGACATCGAGCTCATCTACGTGGAGACCCCGCGTCCTGACGGCCCCTTCGGCGCCTCCGGCACGGGCGAGATCCCGCTGTGCGGCCCGCATCCGGCCATCATCAACGCCATCTACAACGCCTGCGGCGCTCGCGTGACCCATCTGCCCGCGTACCCCGAAAAGGTGTTGGCGGCCATGCCCAAGAAGTAAATGGAACAATGACTGTCAGGGGGACCGGTCCGCCGGTCCCCCGTCAGATGCAGACAAGGCTGACGGCATCCTGCTGGAGGGATGCCGTCTTGCCCTGCACCGTTTTTTCTTCCCTGCCCGCCGCAGGCGTGCCGTGTGCCGTATCCGTTGCCTGCCTCGCCATGGGGCATGACGATGCGGGGCCCCTGCCCGCTGGCATCCCGAGGTCCCCATGAGCATTTCCATGAACAGCCAGAGCGCGCTGCATGAAGTGGAGTCCCGCTGCACGCAGGAGCGCCCGCCCCGTTGCCAGTCCCTGTGTCCGCTGGGTCTGGACGCGCGCGCCTTCCTGGGCCATGCCGCCGAAGGCCGCTGGAGCGATGCCCGCAAACAGCTGGAACGTTATCTGCCCCTGCCGGGCCTGCTGGCCCGCATCTGCGACCATCCCTGCGAGCAGGGGTGCCTGCGCGGCGATCTGGGGGGCGCCGTCAACCTGCACGGACTGGAGATCTTCTGCACGGAGCATCTGGGCGTGCAGACCCGTTCCCTGCCCATGCCGCGCAAACAAAAGCGCATCGCCGTCATCGGTGCCGGTCTGGCCGGTCTGGTCTGCGCCTGGGATCTGGCAGGCAAGGGCTATCCCCTGACCGTCTTCCATGAAGGCGAGCCTCAAGCGCAGCTGCTGTCCTGCTGGCCCGTGCTGGCCGGGGCGGGGGCCGCTGCCCTGGATGCCGAATGGGAGGCCCTGGGCCGCCGGGGCGTACGCTTTGAGCAGGCCCGCACGGATGCTGCCTGTCTGCAGCAGGCTGCCGGGGAGTACGACGGCGTCCTGCTGGATGCCGGTGCCCTGCCGGAACTGGCGCCCCCGGAATCCGGCATGGACGCGCAGATCCTGCACTGGCGGGACAATATCTGCTGCGCGGGCTGGGCCAGCGTCACGCCTACGGGCCACCGTTTCGCGTCCGCGTCGCGGCAGGCGGGGCAGGGCAGGAGCGCTGCCCGGACCCTGGAACGTCTGGTGGCCGGTGTGTCCCTGACCGCGGCCCGCGATACCGACGAACGCAGCCTGTTCACCGAGCTGGACGGCATCGCGCCGGTGGAGCGGGTCCTGCCCGTCGCGGAAACCTATTCCGAGGCGGAGGCCCGGCAAGAGGCCGGACGCTGCCTGCAATGCCAGTGCCTGGTCTGCGTCAAGGCCTGTGTCTATCTGCAAAAATACAAGGGCTATCCTCGTGTCTACGCCCGCCAGATGTACAACAATGCGGCCATCGTCAAAGGCCTGCATCTGGCCAACAACCTCATCAACGGCTGCGCCCTGTGCGGCCAGTGCGAGGAACTGTGCCCCGAGAATTTCTCCATGGCCGAGCTCTGCCTGAGCGCACGGCAGGACATGGTGGAGCGCGGCGTCATGCCGCCTTCGGCCCATGAGTTCGCACTGGAGGACATGGAAGCCGCCAGCGGCCCGGAATGCGCCCTGAGCATCAGGGGAGGGGAGGGCGGCTGGCTGTTCTTTCCCGGCTGCCAGCTGGCGGCCTCGCGCGGGGAACAGGTGGAAGCCCTTTATGCCTGGCTGCGTGAGGTGCTGGCCGGGCAGGGCGAGTTTGCCCCCGGCCTGGAACGCGGGCCCGTGAGCCTACTGCTGCGCTGTTGCGGCATCCCGGCACGCTGGGGCGGTCGTGAAGCGCTTTTCGCCCAGCAGGCGCAGGAACTGCGGCGGCAATGGGAAGAGCTGGGCAGGCCGCGGATCATGGCCGCCTGCTCGTCCTGTCTCGCCGTCCTGCGCGAGGTCCTGCCCGAGGCGCGGGCCCTTTCCCTTTGGGAAGTGCTGGATGCCCTGCCGTGGCCCGAAGGCCTCCCCGGCGGTGCTGGCCGGGGCACGCTGCTGACCATGCAGGATCCCTGCACGGCCCGGCACGATAGGGCATGGCAGGAGGCCGTGCGCTCGCTGGCGCGCAAGGCGGGCATGGTCCCGGAAGAGCCGCCGCAGGGGCGCGACAGGACGGCCTGCTGCGGCTATGGCGGTCTGGTCTGGTGCGCCCAGCCGGAACTGGCCGATGCCATGGCCGGTCACCGGGCCGAAGGGCTGCCGCATGCGGCCCTCAGCTCCTGCATCATGTGCCGTGACCGTCTGGCGGGCAGCGGCAAGCCCGGCCTGCATCTGCTGGACCTGCTGCCGCAGCTGGCCCCGCTGGCCCACGGTCTGGAGCCGGAAAAGGGCCCCGGCCTTTCGGAGCGGCGCGCCCGTCGTGCGGCCTTGCGCCGTCGCCTGGCCCGTGTCTGGCTGGGGCAGGAAGTTGCCGAACCGGCCGCCGGACGGCTGGATCTGATCCCCGGCCTGCTGGAAGAGCTGGAGCGCCGCCATATCCTGCTGGAAGACGTGAACGGGGCCGTGGCGGCCGTGGAAGCGGAAAAGGCTTATTTCGTGGATGCGGAGAGCGGCCATCGTCTGGGCGCGTGGCGTCCGCGCAACGTGACCTTCTGGGTGGAATATACGGAAGAAGGCGGGCGCTGGCTGCTGCATGACGCCTGGTGCCACCGGATGCGCGTGCCGGGCAGCGGCGGCGTGCAGGAAAACGGCTGCTGCGGGGAGGCGTGAGATGAGTATCGGTCCCAATTATGAACCGGATGGCGGCAGCTGGACGTGCGGCCGTTGCGGTTGCCCGCTGGAGCAGGGCAAGGTGCAGGTCTTTTACCTCAACAGCGCTTTCGACGTCATGCTGCCGCGCTGTCCGCAATGCGGGCTGACCATGGTGCCCAAGTCGCTGGCCGAGGGCAAGATGCTGGAAGTGGAAGCTCTTCTGGAAGACAAGTGAGCCAGCTCTACACCCGGCCGGAATTCAGGCGTATCGCGGGCGAGCACTGGCGGCCCGGCGGGACGGAGATCACGGACAGGCTGCTGGTCCTGGGGCGGCGCTGGCATGATGCCGGGCCGGAGGGCCGCATCCTGGACGTGGGCTGCGGGCCCGGCGGCAGCGTGCGCCATCTGCGGCAGCAGGGGCGGCAGGTCTGGGGCCTGGATACCGTGCTGCGTCCCCAGTGGCGGGCGGGAACACCGGCAGTGGCCGGGGTACTGCCGTATCTGGTGGCCGATGCCTGCGCCGGCCTGCCCTTGCGGGACAGCGCGCTGGACATGATTTTGTGTGAATGCGTGCTGTCCGTGTTGCCGGACACGGCGGCCTTCTTGCGGGAGGCCCGGCGTGTCTTGCGGCCGGGCGGCCTGCTGGCGTGCAGCGATCTGTACCGACTGGCGTGCAGCGATCTGTACCGACGTGGGGAAGAGGGCATCCTTGTATCGCAGCCCGCCGGCTGTGCGGCCGGGGCCCGCTCCCGTGCGGACTGGACGGCGCTGTGCGAAGGGGCGGGCTTCACTGTCCGGCATTTCGAGGATGCCAGCCCGGCCCTGGCCCGTCTGGCCGCGGCGCTGGTCTGGTATGGCGACAGGCAGAGCCTGCAGGAATGGGGCCTGTGCGGTCCCGACTGCGGCGGCGCGGCGGCCCGGCCCGGTTATGCGCTCTGGATCGCGCAAAAGGAGGAATGATGCATCCCCTGATGATGGATCTTTTGCCGCTGGTGCGGCAGGGCTATTGTTGCAGCCAGCTGCTGGTGCAGTTGCTGGTGCAGGCCCAGGGCAGGGAAGTGCCGGATCTGGTGCGGGCCCTGCACGGCCTCTGTCACGGCATCGGCCAGTCCGGCGGGCCTTGCGGCCTGCTCACGGGCGGGGCCTGTGTGCTGGCCCTGCTGGCGGGCAAGGGGGCGGAAGGCGAGGAGCCTCATCCCATGCTGGTCCCCCTGCTCAATGACTATGCCGGCTGGTTCTACGAGCGTACGGCGGCCTATGGCGGCCATTCCTGCGAACAGGTGGCGCTGGGGCTGGGAGCGCGCACGGCGGAGAGCGCGGAGCCCGATCCCGTGGCCTGCGGCGATCTGCTGGCCGAATGCTGGGAAAAGATCCTGGAACTGATCCAGACCTACGATCTGGATTTCATGGCCCATGCCTGAGGTGGATGTGGAGATATTGCACGAGACCCAGAGCCTGTGCCCTGTCTGCCTGCGACGGCTGGATGCCCGCTATGTGCGGCGGGGGCAGAACATCCTTCTGGAGCGTACCTGCCCGGAACACGGCACCTTTGCCGTGGACATCTGGCACGACCGGACGGAAGGGGGCGTCACGCCACCGCGTTTCGACGGTTGGTCACGGCCCAAAACGCCGTCGTACCCGCGTGAGCCGCGCACGGCTGTCCGGCACGGCTGCCCCTATGATTGCGGTCTGTGCCCGGCCCATGCCCAGCATACCTGCACGGGACTGGTGGAGGTGACCCTGCGTTGCAACATGGCCTGCCCCATCTGCTATGCGGCGGCCGGTGGCGCTGTACCCGACGATCCTTCCCTGGAGACCGTGGCCTTCCAGCTGGACAGCCTGCGCCGGGCCTCGCCGGGCTGCAATGTCCAGCTTTCCGGCGGCGAGCCCACCGTGCGCGACGACCTGCCCGCCATCATCCGCATGGCCCGGGAGCGAGACTTCGGTCTGTTGCAGGTCAACAGCAACGGCCTGCGGCTGGGACTGGAAGAGGGCTATGCCCGAAAGCTGCGCGAGGCCGGGCTGGATTCCGTCTATCTGCAATGGGACAGCCCCGATCTGGCAGGCTGCCTGCCTTTGCGGGGGGCCGTGGCCCTGCCGGGGGGACTGGATCTGCTGGCGGTCAAGCGCCGGGCCGTGGAGCGATGCACGGCCGCCGGTCTGGGCGTGGTGCTGGTGGCCACCGTGGCCCGGGGCGTCAATGACGACCGGCTGGGGGCCCTGTTGCGTCTGGCGCTGGAGCTGGGCCCCGGCGTGCGCGGCCTGCATATCCAGCCCGTGGCCCGTTTCGGCCGCTATCCCGGACGGCTGGAAGACGGCCTTCGCTTCACCCTCAGCGATGTGATGACGGCCCTGTGCCGTCAGGCCCCGCAGTGGCTGCGTATGGAGCATTTCCATCCGCCGGGCTGCGAACATTCGCTTTGTTCTTTCAGTTCGCTCTATGCACGGGAAAAGGCGGCGGACGGGAGCCCCTCTTTGCGCTGGCTGCCTGATGCGGCCCGTTCCTGCTGCGGCCCTGCCGTGGACAAGGTGCCGATTTCGGCGGCCGAAGGAGCGCGCAAATCCCGGCAGTTCGTGGCCAGCCACTGGCGCGGTGATGACAGGCCCCGGGACGAGGGCAAGGCGGCGCTGGCCGATGACTTCGGCCGCTTCCTGGCCCGCGCCGGGGCCGAACAGCGCTTCACCCTTTCCTGCATGGCCTTTCAGGACGCGCTCTCTCTGGACGTGGAGCGGGTGCGCGGCTGCTGCATCCATGTGGTGCGCCCCGATGGCCGCATGATCCCTTTCTGCCTCCACAACCTCACGTCTACGGAAGGCCGGATGCTCTATCCGCAGCGTCTGGCGTGCGGGGAGAGGAAAGATGACAGCATCTAGTCCGAATCCCGCGACGAAAGCGCGGAGTACGGGGCAAGAGCCGCCGCTCCTGCCCCCGGCCGTCCGGAAGGCCCTGGAACACCCCGGGCCTTTCGCGCTGGGGCTGGATGCCTGGCTGGCGGCGGAGTGCGGCGCGACGCGCCCCGAAGAGCTGGCCGCCGCGGTGCGGGCACGCCAGCTGGAGCTGCTCAATGCCGATCTGTGCCATATGGCGACGCACAGCTCCCTGTACCGGCAACGCCTGATGGGGGCCGGGCGCTGGTCCGCGGCGGGCCTGCGTCCTTTGCGCGTTCTTTCCGAGCTGGCGGAGCTGCCGTTCACCACGGCCGACGACCTGCGTCCCGGCGAGGCGCTGCTCTGTGTCTCGCGTGACGAGGTGGCACGCATGGTCACGGTGAGCACCTCCGGCAGTACGGGCGCACCCAAGCGGCTGGCCTTCAGTGATGCCGAGCTGGCGCGCACGCGGGATTTCTTTGCCGTGGGCATGGCCCAGATGGTATCGGCAGGGCAGCATGTGGCCGTGCTGTTGCCGGGTGCCCACCGTCCTCGGGGCATCACGGATCTGCTGGCCGGGAGCCTGGCGCCGCAGGGGGTGCGCGTGACGGCCTGCATGGAACTGGCCGACCTGCTGCTGTGCGTGCCGGAGCAGGCCCCGGAAGGGGCGGCGGCCCGTCTGGCGGCTGTGCGTACCGCCTGGCAGGCGCTTGCGGCCACGGCGCCCGCCGGTCTGGGGCTCGTGCTCCTGCCCCGCCAGATGGCGTGCCTGTGGCGAGCCTTTCCCCAGACGCCGCCGGGCCTGTGCGCCGCCCTGTGCGCCGCAGACTGGCTGGATCCCGGCCTGCGCCGTCAGGTGGAACAGAGCTGGGACTGCCTTGTGCTGGATCATTACGGCTCCACGGAGAGCGCCTTTGCCGGGGCCGTGCAGTGCCGCTGCCGTGAAGGGCGGCATGTGCGGGCCCTGGACCTGCTGCTGGAGATAGTCCATCCTGTGACGGGCGAGGTCCTGCCTGCGGGCGAGACCGGGGAACTGGTCATCACCACATTGCAGCGGCGGGCCATGCCCTTGTTGCGCTACCGTACGGGGGATATGGCCAGCCTGCTGGACGGGCCCTGTGCCTGCGGCAGTCCGTTGCCGCGGCTGGGGCCGGTGCTGGGGCGCATCGAGTATGATGGACAGGGATTTCGAGTGACGCATCCCCGCAAAGGGGGGAGCGAGGAGAGGAGGTCATGCGCCATTACGCTTTGATACTGGCTGCCGGTGCGGCGTCCCGCATGGGACGGTGCAAGGCCCTGCTGCCGCTGCCCTTCCCGGACGGGGAGTGCTGCGCTCTGGAGCGTCTGGCCCGGATGTACGCTTTTTGCGGGCAGCGCTTCGTGGTCACCGGGCATCATGCGGGGCTGCTGGAGCCGGCGGCACCCGGCTGGGGCCTGCGCGCTGTCCGCAATCCCCGCCCGGAAGACGGCATGTTCTCCTCCATCCGTGCGGGGCTCCGTGCCGTGCTGGAACAGGCCCGGGCGGAGGGCGTGGAGCCGGAGCAGGGCGGCGTGTTCGTCCATCCTGTGGACGTGCCCCTGACCCGGCGCCTGACGCTGCTGGCCCTGCTGCGGGCCGCGGACGTCCTGCCGGGGACGGCCCTGCAGGCGGCGTTCTGTGGCGAGCCGGGGCATCCCGTGTTCCTGCCCCTTTCCCTTGTGCCCGCCATCCTTGCCCATGACGGACATGATGGCCTGCGCGGTGCGCTGGCGGTTGTTCCCTGTCGTCAGGTACCGGTGGCCGATGCCGCCATGCTGCCGGATATGGATACTCCCGAACAGTACGCGATCCTGCAGACCATGGCCGCCGGCCACGATGCCCTGACGCGGGACGAGGCCGAGGGCCTGCTGCTCCAGGCCGGTGTGCCGGAGCGGGGCCTGCGCCATGCGCTGGCCGTAGGCCGGGTGGCGGAAGCTCTGTGCGCAGCCCTGGCGGAGGCCCGTGGGGAGGAGGATCCCGTGGAGACGGCTTTGGCGCTGGCCTCCGGCCTGACGCACGATATCTGCAAGGGCGTGCATGGCCATGAGGCCGCCGGGGGGCGGTTGCTGGCCCGTCTCGGGCTTTCCCGCATGGCCGCCATCGTGGCGGCCCACCGGGATCAGAGCGTCCCGGCGGAAAAAAAGCTGGGCGCGCACGAGCTGGTCTATCTGGCGGACAAATACTGCCGGGGCGGTATCTGGGTGCCGGTGGCCCGGCGTTTTGCCCAGAAACTGGAAGAGTTCGGCGCCGATCCGGGCGCTCGGGCCGGTATCGAAGGGCGGCGCGACCGGGCACTGGCCCTGGAACGTCGGCTGGCCGTGGAACTGGGGCGTGATCCCGCACAGCTGGCGCAAGAAGTGCTGGATGCGGCGGACATCAATACGCGCGCGCAGATGCTGGATGCCCGACGCGCCCTCTGGACGCCGCCGTGCCCGCTGGCGGAAGAGGTATAGCATGGCGGGACTCTGGCTGTTGCGTCACGGTTCTTTGCCGCCCAACCCGGAGCGGCGCTTTGTGGGCGCGCGCGATATCGCCCTGACCGAGGCGGGACGGGAACAGATACGGCAGGCCGCCCGGGCCCTGCTGGCGGAATGCGATGCGGCAAACGAGCTGCCGCCCTCTGCTGCCGCAGCCACCGGGCAGGGCAGACATGCGCAAACAGCGGTTACAGAGGCAGCGGAGAGAGGGGCGTTACGAGAAGGCAAGACCGGCCAGTATGGCCCCTGTGTGCCGCAACACATCATCTGTTCGGATCTGGGTCGCTGCCGGGAAAGCGCGCGGCTGGTGCAGGACGTCTTTCGTGCCCGGGGCCATGCCGTAGATGTTTTTCCCGATGCGGGACTGCGCGAGATCTCGCTGGGGTTGTGGGAAGGCCTGACCATAGCCGAAGTGGAAGCCCGCTGGCCGGGCAGCCATGCGGCCAGGGGAGCCGATATGGCGGGCTTCGTGCCGCCGCAGGGAGAGAGCTTCGCCGCCGTGCAGGCCCGTGCTGTGGATTGTGTGGAACGCTGGCAGGCCCATTACCCCGGAGAATGTTTGCTGCTGGTCAGCCATGCGGGCGTGCTGCGCACCCTGCTGTGCCACTGGCTGGCCCTGCCGCTGGCCGAGGTGATGCGCATCCCCCAACACTATGCCTGCCGTATCTGGCTGCCGGAAAAGGAATTTTTGGGGGAAGGGACTTCCTTCAGCTGGCGCTGAAAGCGTGCGTCCCCCACCCGTCTTTCCCAGGGCTCTTCGCTCGGGAGGATGACAGAACAAGGCGCATGCAGGCCTGCGCCCGTCCCTGTGGTCCCTTGGTAAAAAAGCTGAGAGGGGGGCTGCCGGATATGGGGCGCCTGGCAGGGCGGTTCTCTCAAGACGTAATCCGGCTGCGCTGATGCCGCTGTCAGGTGGAGACGCTCCGCATGGCGGAGCGTGGGGGAAGGCGTTTGAAGGAAAAGAGCAGCTTTGCGTCTGCGCGACAGGAGAATGCCACAGGGCAAGCCTGTGACGCTGTCCCATGACAGGGGGCACAGAGCGGTGGGGCCTCCTGCCGGAAGCCCCGGCCGTCGTTCCTAATCCAGAGTCAGGATGACGGACAGGGCCTTGAAGATGACCCAGACGCTGCTGCCCACCGGCGGGATGGGGCTTTCACCGCGCACATGCAGGGCGCAGGCCTGGCTGCCGTCAGGCAGGTTGACCAGGATCTCGGCCAGCATCTCGTCCTGGCGCACACGTTCCACCGTGCCACGGAAGCAGTTGCGTGTGGCTACGGGGGGCTTGTCCTGGCCCTGGTCGGGCTCGATGATGATCCAGGGGGCCTTGATGCTGGCGGTGACCAGCATGTCCTTGGAAAGCCCCAGGCTCTTGCAGCTCTCGTCCGTGATCATGGCCGTGACGCGCAGGCCGCCCGCCGTGCACAGGACTACGGTGACGATGATGCCCGAGGCCCGCAGCTGTTCGATGCGGCCATGGAAGACGTTTCGGGCGCTGGTGCGCAGGCCGCTGGTACGCTGGACATGCTCACGCAGCAGGGTCTGCGCGGCCTTGAGGTTGTAGCGGATGCTGCCGGACTGCTGGCGCCGGTTGCGCCCGGCGAACATGTCGGCCACAGGGGCGGGCAGGCCCTGGCGGACCAGCTCGAGGATGCGCGTCTGGCGCAGGCTGCGGGCGCTGAGCAGGCCCGCGGGCAGGCCGCAGGCATTGCCGCACTGTTGCAGGCTGCGGCGCACATAGCTGGCATCGCAGTGGAGCAGGGCGCCGCTGGGCGTGAACAGGGCGGGGTCTTCCATCATCTGGCGCAGGCGGCGGCAATGGGTGGCGGGCAGGGGGACCTGCCGGGCATGTTCCCCCTGGATGTGGATGAGCCCGGCGCCCCAGTCCATGTGCCCCAGTTCCAGGGCAAGGGCTTCCACCAGGCGCAGGCCGCCATAACGCAAGAGCATGAAGATGCACCACAGGCGGGCATGGGCCCGGCGCGCCCGCATGCTGGTCGATTCGGCGTACTGTTGCCAGTACCAGGATTCGGCGGCCAGCAATTCCTGGTCGCTCAGGCCTTTTTCGTCACGCAGCAGGCTGGCGTTGTCCTGGCGCATGAGCTTCTGTTGCAGCCATTTCCTGTCTTCCGTCTCCAGACTGTGCAGTAAAGTACTGAGTTTTTCACGTTTTTGCGTGGAAACCATAGAAAACCTCCCTGAAGCTTCCTTAAAATAACTTGTATCATAAGATGTTACAAGTTGTCGCGCTTTTTGTATAATCCGTGCCTGCCTTGCCCCGCTCCTGAAGGCGCGTAAAGTGCATCATGACAAGAACATAAAAAAGCCAAGGAGGCTTGTATGTTGTTTGAACGAGTGCTTTCCGCCTGTACCAAAAGCGTGTCCCTGGCCATGGCCGCCCTTGTCCTGGCCTTCAGCTGCGGGCAGGCCGTGACGGTGTCCGCCGGGGAGATGACCGTTTCCGCGGCGGCCAGCCTGACCAATGCCTTTGCGGAACTCAAGACCGCGTTTGAAAAATCCCATCAGGGCCTGACCGTGCACACCAATTTTGCCGCCTCCAACCCGCTGCTCAAGCAAATGCAGGAAGGTGCGCCGGTGGACGTGTTCGCTTCCGCCGACCAGGAGACCATGGACAAGGCCCAGAAAGCCCAGCTCATCAAGCCTGAAAGCCGCAAGAATTTCGTCAGCAACACTGTCGTCCTCATCGTGCCCGCCCAGGGCAAGAAGTTCGGCAGCCTTGCCGAACTCAAGAAGGCCCAGCGCATCGCCGTGGGTTCGCCCGAAAGCGTGCCGGTGGGCCGGTATACGCGTGATGCCCTGAAGAGCGCCGGACTCTGGGAGACCCTCCAGCCCTCCTTCATCTACGGCAACAGTGTGCGGCAGGTCCTGGATTACGTGGCCCGTGGTGAAGTCGATGCCGGCATCGTCTACGCCACCGATGCCAAGCAGCGCGCCGACAAGGTCGATGTCTGCCTGACGCTCACGGGCCACAAGCCTGTCACCTATCCCATTGCCGTAGCCACCACCGGCAGCAATGCTGCCATGGGCCAGGCTTTCGTGGACTTCGCCCTTTCCCCCGAAGGACAGGCGATCCTGGCCCGTTACGGCTTCTCCAAGCCGTAGATTCTGATGGCGGCGTTGCGGGCGCTGCCGTCCTGTTCACACCGGGCCCGGACATGTCCCGACTCCTGCATGTCCGGGTCCGGCATGTTGCGCTGCATGCCTCCGGTCCGGCAATACCGCTTGTGGCCGGAGCGCGGATTGCTTCTCCCTGCCGGCGGCCGGGCCTGCCCCTTCGCCGGTATCGTTGTCCGGATACCGCATGGAATATCTTGTCCCTACCGATCTTGCCCGACCGCTCCTGCTCTCGCTGCGGGTGGCGGGCATCGCGACCGCGCTTTCCTTCCTGGCCGCGCTTTTCGTGGCCTGGCGTCTGGCCCGTCGCCGCGGCCCCCTGCCGGCCCTGCTGGATGCCCTGTGCACGCTTCCCCTCGTTCTGCCGCCCACGGTGCTGGGCTATTACCTGATCCTCGTCGTGGGCCGTAACGGTCTGCTGGGCCCGGCGTTGCGGGATCTTGGCCTGCAGCTCATATTTTCCTGGCAGGGGGCGGTGGTGGCCGCCACTGTGGTGGTCTTTCCGCTGCTCTACAAATCCGCACGCGCGGCCCTGGAACAGGTGGACCCGCATCTGGAGAACGCCGCGCGCACTCTGGGGGCCTCGGAGCTGCGCATCCTGCTGACCGTTTCCCTGCCGCTGGCCTGGAAGGGCATCTTTGCCGGGCTCATGCTGGCCTTCGCCCGCGGCATGGGCGAATTCGGCGCGACCCTGATGGTGGCGGGCAACATCCCCGGCAAGACGCAGACCCTGGCCCTGGCCATCTACGATGCCTTCCAGGCGGGCAACGACGCCCTGGCGACCCTGCTGGTGCTGGTGACGTCCGGGCTGTGCGTGACCCTGCTCATGGCCGCCGAAGTGCTGGTCAAATATAAAAGAAGGCGGCGCAGCGCATGATCTTTCTGGATATAAAAAAATCGTTCGATGATCCCGGCAGGGAAGCGCCCTTCCATCTGGGCATCCATCTGGAAATGCCGGAGGACAGCCGTACCCTCGTCCTGTTCGGCGCGTCCGGTTCGGGCAAGACCCTGACCCTGCATTGCCTTGCCGGTCTGGTCCGGCCCGATGCCGGCCGCATCGTGGTGGACGGGAACGTCCTCTATGACAGCGAGCAGGGCATCTGTGTGCCTGCCCGGCGGCGGCGCATCGGCTACATGTTCCAGGATTACGCCCTGTTCCCGCATCTGAGCGTGCTGCACAACGTGGCCTATGCCGGGACGGGCCTGCTGCCCTGGCGCCTGAACAGGGAGCAGCACGCCTGGGCCATGGACCTGCTGGAGCGTCTGGGCATCGCTCATCTGGCCCGCCTGTATCCCGGCAATCTATCCGGCGGGCAGAAGCAGCGTGTGGCGCTGGCGCGGGCCCTGGGGACACGTCCGTCGCTCCTTTTGCTGGACGAGCCCTTTTCCGCGCTCGACCCCCTGTTGCGCGAGCGCCTGCGCGGCGAGATCCAGGAGATCCTTGCCGCATTCGCCATCCCCGCTGTCATCATCAGCCATGACCCGGAAGATGTGGATGCCTTTGCCGGGACCCTGGTCACCTATCACCGGGGACGGGCCCGCATGATAGCGGATTATGCTTCCCTGCGCCGGGAGTATGCATCGGCGGGCGACTGCCTGCGCCATCTGCAACAGGAGATGCAGGCGGAGAGCGCCCGGGCCGCAGGGCAGTAGCCCGGACCGGGGCCGTCTTCCCGGACGGCAGGAGTCCCTGCCCATGGGGGCTGGGGCCCTTTGCTGTCTGGGGCGCATGCCCGTATGTGGATCTTTGTTTGCAGTTATCCCCTATGGGATAGGCCCCTTGCCGGAAAGCCTCCTTCGGGAGGCTTTTTCTGTTGCAGTCCTGCACCCGGAGAGAGGCGGGAGGATGCATCGTTGCGCCACGGGAAGAAGAGATGGAAAAATTTCTCCAGTCCTGTCGCATGGCTTTGTAGAAGGTACGGATTTTGCTTGTCATTTATGAAAGATTTCTTTTGAATAGCCGTGGCGTCAGCTCGTGGCGCCAGGGGGAAAAGATGACGGATTCGGAACGATCCATACCGGGTACGGGGCCCGCAGCACGCCGCCTCTGGCAGAAAGGCCTGCCGCTGGCGCTCCTGACGTTGCTGTGCATGACCCTTTTTGCCCTCAACTCCATCCTGTGCCGCCTTGCCATGCTGCATCACGGCATGGATCCGGTCAGTTATACGGCCATCCGTATGACGTCCGGCGCCCTGATGCTTTTTGTCCTGCACAGGTGGCGCCAGCGCCGTCACGGACAGGTGCCGGACTGGCGGGGGCAGGGCAGCTGGGGCGCGGCCCTGGCGCTGTTCACCTACATGCTGGCGTTTTCCGTCGCCTATGTGAGCATGCCCACCGCGGCCGGGGCCCTGGTCATCGCCGTGGCCGTGCAGACCAGCATGATCGGTTATGGCATCCACGCGGGGCAGCGCCCCAATCTGGGGCAGACGCTGGGGATAGGTATGGCCATGGCCGGGCTCGTGGTCCTGCTGCTGCCCGGTCTGGAAGCGCCGCCGCTGCCGGCGGCCTGTGTGATGTTCGTGTCCGGTTCCGCCTGGGGGGCCTACAGCCTGTGCGGTCGCAAATTCCGCCATGCGGCGGAGGCCACCACCGACAATTTCATCCGCTGCGTCCCCCTGGTCCTGGTGCTGATGCTGGCCCTGTGGTGGCGGCTTTCCCTGCCGCCGCAAGGGGTGGTGCTGGCCCTGTGCGCCGGGGCCCTGGCCTCCGCCCTGGGCTATATCCTCTGGTATGCACTGGTGCCCTGTTACAGTATCGCTGCCGCTGCCGCCGCCCAGCTGAGCGTGCCCGTCATCACGGCCCTGGGGGCGGTGGTCTTCGTGGGCGAGCCCATCACCCTGCGTCTTGTGCTGTGTTCGGCCGCCATCCTCGGCGGTATCTTCATCGTGGCCTTGTGGGGGCAGCGGCATGCTGTGCCCCGGCCTGACGGCAAAGGATGCGGACAGTCGGCGGATACCGCCTCAAGGAGATGATCATGATGCAAGGACTGGAACTTTCCCGGCGCTATTTCGAGGCCTGTCTGCCCCTGTTGCAGGAGCAGGCGGGCGATATCCTGCCCCTGTGCGCCGTGGGGCTGGCAGGGGAGGGCTCGGAATGTCTGGGCTTTGACGATGCCACGTCACGGGATCACGACTGGGGGCCTGGCTTCTGCATCTGGCTTTCACGGGAAGACTTGGCCCGGTACGGGCAGCGGCTGGAAGACGTCCTGCGTCTGCTGCCCGGGACCTTCGAGGGCTTTCCCTGCCGCATGGCACCGGAACGGCGCATGGGACGGACAGGGCCCCTGGCCATGGAGGATTTTTATGCCCGTTTCACCGGCCGTGACACGCCGCCGTCCGACTGGCGTCACTGGCTGGGCATGCAGGAGTGGGGTCTGGCCACCTGCACCAATGGCGAGGTCTTTTTCGACGGGGCCGGTCGTTTCAGCGTCTGGCGCACGACCCTGCTGGACTATTTTCCCCGGGACCTGCACCTGAAAAAAATGGCCACGCGCTGCATGCAGATGGCGCAGGCCGGTCAGTACAACCTGCCGCGCTGCCTTGAGCGCAGGGACAGCATCGGCGCCCTGCTGGCGCTGGGGCGCTTCAGCGAGGCGGCCCTTTCCCTGGCCTGCCTGCTGAACCGGCGCTATCTGCCGTTCTACAAATGGGCCTGGCGCACCGTGCAGGGCCTGCCGCGACTGGGTGCCGACATGTGTGCGGCCCTGCAACAGGCCGCAGCGGCTCCCTTGACGACCGAGACCGGAGGACAGAAAGCCGTGGCGGCCGTGGAAGACATCTGTGCCCTTGTGGCCGAAGAGCTGCGGCGTCAGGGGCTGAGCGACGAGCAGGACAGCTGGCTGTGGCTGCACGGGCCGATAGTGATGCGGCAGGTGCGCACGGTGGAGATCCTGCGCATGGATCTGCTGCGGGATTGACGGGCAGACGACAGCCGAGATGACGGGCAGACGGTTGCGACCGGCTGCCCGTTTTGGCAACATGGGGCCAGCATGGCCGGACGTCTGCGCACACAGCCCGGCAGAAGAGATATTTTCAGGAGTGCAAACATGGATGCGAAAAGCTGGATCCAGGAGATCCGTGCCGCCGGCAAGCTGATGGCTGCCGGTGACCTTGCCGGTGCCGAGAGCCGGTATCGTCAATTGCTGGACAAGGGGACGGACAATCCCCTGCATAAGGCTCTGGCCCTGGACGGGCTGGGGCGTGCGGTCTTCGAGCAGGGCCGCCAGGACGAAGCCATCGAGGCCATCGAGGCGGCCGTGAGCCTGCTGCGTGAGCGGCAGGGCGTGCAGGATCCCGCCACGTGCGGTGCTCTGCAGAACCTGGGGCGCCTGTACCTTGCTGCCGGACAGGTGGAAAAGAGCATCGCCGTGAGCCGCGAAGCCGTGGACGGCCTGAGTGCCGCCTTTGGGGAAGATCATCCTCTGGTGGCCGGGGCCATGCTGCGTCTTTCGGCCTGCCTGTACATGCAACGGGATCTGGACGGGGCCGAGGCGCTGCTGCTCAAGGCCCGGGACGTGTTCGAGAAGCAGAGCGGCGACGAGTCTCGTATGGATGTCTCCACCTGCCTGAACAATCTGGGACGCATCCACGAGGAGCGTGGTGATCTGGAACAGGGCATCGCCCTGCACCGTCAGGCCGTGGCCATCCGCAAGAAACTGCTGGGCGATCATACGGAAACGGCCTTTTCCCTGGGCAACCTCGGCGTGGCCCTGGCAACGGCCGGTCAGTGGCAGGAAGCCGTGGATACCCTGCAGGAGGCCCTGGACTGCTATGCCCGTGCCGGACATACCACCGGACCGGACATCGAAGGCTACCGCAAGAATCTTGAGATCTGCCGCCACGCCCTGAAGATGGTGGCGCCGGGGACGGCTCCCCAGGTCAGCGACGACTAGCCGGCCATATATTTTCTGCGATCGACAAAAAATAAAAACGGGGAAGTGCCTCACGGCATTCCCCGTTTTTTGTACAGGAAGGAAAGTTGCCTGCGGTAGGGCTGCTCGTTGCGCCTGGCGGCAGGATTATCTGGGCGCGGGGTCAGGTCGGCGATCCGGAGCGCAGACAGGACACAGGCGGCTCAGGGGCCCCGGAGCCTTGATGCACCCCTGGCCGACGGGGACAGGTGCCTCAGCGGCGACGCAGGGCAAAGGCCAGCACAAGGATGACCAGGGCCAGGCCACCGGCGGCCACGGGCAGGGCCTCCATGGCATCCAGACTGGCACCATACTGTTGCCGGACCAGCGCGGCCCCGACAAAAATGATCCCGGCAAGGATGGCCTTGAGGCCCACACCGCGCCATTGCCTCCGGCGCAGGGCCGTCCGGCTCCGGTACAGGCTGTCGCCATGGCGTGCCTCGTAGGCGGCCAGATCGAGGCCGCGGCGGGCCAGTTCCGCATCAAAGAGCTCGCGGGCCTGTTCGGTCAGCTTGTGGCGTTCCAGCGCGCACAGGCTCTCGTCATCCAGTTCGGCATAGCGCTGTTGCAGCAAGGTCTTTTTTTCGTCGTTCGTCATGGCTGTACGGGAAGGGAAGGTGCCGGGGCCTGCGGAGAGACCATTTCCGGCAGGAAGGTGATGCGCGGCAGGCCACGGCCTTCCAGCGCACCGCGGACACGCTGTTCAAAAAGCTCCCTGCTCATGACCGGGCCGTCCTTCTGGCCATCGAGCGTGACATGGGCTTCCAGCAGGGCCGGGCCGTAGCTTTCCGGGGCGGTCTGATAGCCGCTGGCCGTGGTGACGCTCAGCGGCGCGTGCATGAAATCGAGGCTCTGCATGAAGACCCGGAAACGCACTTCACTGTCGTTGCCGGGGCCTTCCCACAGTTCCATGGCCAGGATGGTGCCGGGCGGCAGGGCATTGGGAGGGAAGCCCGAAGCCTGCCAGTCGATGCCCAGCAGGGCGCCGATAGCGGCCAGATTGTTGTCGTTGCCTACAAAAACGGCGCACTTGGCCTCGTTGAGGCGCGGATCGGCATGCTGGCTGTAAAGGGCCAGGGCCATGTCCCGCAGCAGGGGGCCGCCGTAGATGCCGGCGATCAGCGGCGTACGGTGCAGGGCATTGAAGATCTCGCTGCGGATGGGCAGGAGCTTGCGCAGGGCCGCGGCATTGGCCTGGCCCCAGGCGGCCCCCTGCTGCGGCCACTGGGCGTACTCCTGCACCAGCAGGTCCACCAGGGTCGATCCCAGACCGAGGCCGCCCCGTATCTCCACACGGCGCCCCATGTCCATGATGGAGATGGTGGGGACCATGTCGGACAGGCGACAGCCGCCGGGCAGGTTGATGCTGTTGCAGGCTTCGGCGGACAGGGGCCCTGCGAGCTGGTCCAGCAGGGACATGGGCTCGCCCAGGCTTTCCCAGAACTGGGAGAAGTCCCCGTTGATGTGATCCAGGATGGCCAGGGCGGTTTCGGCCGGATCGAAGATGGCAAGACCGGCCTGGACGGGCTCGAAGAGAGGATCGGGATCCAGATTCACCACGGCATAGGCGGGCAGGGTGCCCGGCGTCAGGCCCCGCAACAGGGCCTCGGCAGTGCCGCGGCTGCGCGGGGTGTTGTCCGCACGCACGAACACCCGGGATTCGGTCTTTTGCGCCGGCAGCAGGTCGGCCTGGAGGTACAGGGCACGCAGGGAGGCCCACTGGGCCGTCAGCAGCTGGGCGCCGCGCGGCGAGATCTGGCCGGGCCCCACAGGCCATTGCGGCCAGGCTTTGCCGGTGATCCGGGGCAGCTGGTTGTCGTCGGCAGGGGCCGCGACACCGTGACGTGTCAGCATGACGACCTTGCTGAGGTGGTAGGCGGAGGGGGCAGCAGACACCGGACAGGGCATCAGGCCCAGGAGCAGGGCGAGCAGTCCGGCGAGGCATGTCCAGGTTCGCATGAGGATCTCCTTTCTTGATGGTAGCATAAGCGCAAACGATGCCGGGGGCAATGTCTTGCGCGAAGGTGTCCGCATCTCTTCCTAACGCGGATGTGACGTTCATGTTACAGGCGTTCGGGCATGGACAAAGCGGCCCGGCGCTGCTAGATTCCTGCTTTCCACCTGTAGAGGAAAACGGCCTGCGGACAGGCCGAAAGCCGCCGGGCGGCGCAGGCGGAGAGAGTTTCAGCAACGACCCGAAAGGGTGGAGCATGGCATGAGCAGACTGACCAATCGAGATTTTTTGAAGGAAACGGACTTTACTTCCGAAGACCTGATCTACTTGCTGGATCTGGCCGCCGCACTGAAAAAAGCCAAGCAGGAAAAGCGCGAGCCCAAGTTCCTGCTGGACAAGAATATCGTGCTGCTGTTTGAAAAGGATTCCACCCGGACCCGTTGCTCTTTTGAAGTGGCGGCCCATGACCAGGGTGCCCATACCACCTATCTGGGCCCCTCCGGTTCCCAGATCGGCAAAAAGGAATCCATGGCCGATACGGCCCGCGTGCTGTCCGGTTTCTATGACGGCATCGAATATCGCGGCTTCGGGCAGAGCATCGTGGAAGAGCTGGCCCGCTATGCCAGCGTGCCGGTGTGGAACGGCCTGACTAACGAATGGCACCCCACCCAGATCCTTGCGGACTTTTTGACCATGCGCGAGCATTGCGACAAGCCCTACAAGGACCAGACCATGGCGTATATCGGTGATGCCCGCTACAATATGGGCAACTCCCTGATGATCGCCTCGGCCATGCTGGGCCTGGATTTCCGCAGCGTGGCGCCCCGGGCCCTGTGGACCTCCGACGAGGTCTACGAACAGGCCTGCGCCATCGCCGAACGGACCGGTGCCCGCATCACCCGCACGGAAGATGTGGACAGCGGCGTCAAGGGCTGCGACTTTTTGTATTCCGACGTCTGGGTCTCCATGGGCGAGCCGGAAGATGTCTGGCAGGAACGCATCAACCTGCTGACCCCCTATCGTATCGACAGCGAGATGATGCGCAAGACCGGCAATGAGCGCTGCGCTTTCCTGCACTGCCTGCCCAGCTTCCACAATCGCGACACCATCATCGGCGAGAAGATGTACCAGCGTTTCGGTCTGGAATGCATGGAAGTGAGCGACGAAGTCTTCGAATCGCCCAACAGCCTCGTGTTTGCCGAAGCCGCCAACCGCATGCACACCATCAAGGCCGTCATGGTGGCCACGCTGGCCGACGTGCCGGACGACTTTGTGAAGCAGGGCAGCCTGTAAGCCGTGCCGTGACCGGCACGCAGCCTTTCCCCGTCCTATGACGGCGCTTCCCTTTTCCGGGAGGGCATGGATGGTGGGCCGGTCGGCGGCCGGACAATGACTTCATGAATAAAAAGAGCGTGTATCCCAATGGATGCACGCTCTTTTATTTTTCATGTGGCATACGGCAGCGGCTGTCCCGTACCGGGATGGACAGAGCCCTTGCATGTGGTCCCGCAAACTGACACTGCATCCCTTCCCATGCTCATCGCCACAGCCTGCAGGACGTTTTGCCGGGCACATCATGGCGGCCCCTCACGGATTCTTTCTGCCCGCAAGGGCCGTACGTGTTTCGGATCAGGAAATCTGGCCGTTTCCCGCGCAAAGCGTTTTTTCATCTGCACACGGGGACGGGGAGGTGGGGCCGTCCTGTGCGTGACACCAGCGTCACAGGGATCGTGACAGCGGTTTTTGAAGGGTGAGGGGGAAAGGGGAGAGGGGGACTTTTTTCCGCTGGAAAAAGTCCCCCTCTCCCCTTGAAAAATATGGATGCGCGATACGCGGCTAGCGGTATTCGCGGCCTGACCAGAGCACGCGGCCGATGACGCGGAACTGTTCGGCGCAGTCGCCGCTCAGATCGAGGGTCACGGGAGGATAGGCGGGGTTGGTGCTGTGCAGGACGATCTGGCCGGGCAGCAGGTCGATGCGCTTGATGTAGATGGCATCCTCAAAACCGATGGCATAAAGGCGCCCGGAGACGATCTCGGTCTGGCCCTGATCCAGCAGGACAAGGTCGTTGTCCTGGATCTCGGGCACCATGCTGTCGCCCGAGACACGCATCAGCACCATGCGGCGGGGATTGCCCTTGCGGTGCAAAAAGTCGCTGCGGAAGGCATAGCCGCCTTCCTGCTCGCTGCTGACTTCCAGACTGCCGGAACCGGCGGACAGGCGGGCCACCACCAGGGGCACGGTGATCATGTCCACATCGTCATCCACATCTTCCAGCATGAGGCAGGCGGGCATGGCGCCGGACTCCACCAGCGGGAGGCGCATGGGGCCACGGCCGAAGAAGAGCCAGTCGGCATTGCAGCCTGTTTCCGCGGCGCAGATGCGGACCCATTCGTCCGGGACCTGGCCTTTGGCCAGTGCCTGTTCCACATCCGTCACGGGCAGGCCCAGGGCCCGGGCCAGTTCAACAGCGGTATCCGCCTCCAGCGCCTGCATGAGGCGTTGTACTATCGTCGGATCGGAACGGGAATCGGTCATGGATGATCTCCTCGGCACAGTATGGAAAACGTCATCATGCTAGCAGCAGGGCAGGGGGAAGGCAAGCCGCGGCAAGGCCGGACAGGCGGGAACGAAGGCGGTAACATCCGCTGCCCGGCGGACAGGGTGGATGCGGGCGCTCACCCATACGGGCCGCTTTTGGGCAGGTACCGGCAGGCCGGAAAGGGGCTGCCGGGTATGGTTGTTGGTCAGCGGGCAAGAAAAAAGCCCCGCCGGAGCGGGGCTTCAAGACGATGTGCCGGACTAGGCAAGCAGTCCCTTGGAAGCCAGGACGCCCTTGAGGCGTTCCAGATGTTCGTCGGTCAGCGGACAGAGCGGCAGGCGCATCTCGTCGGTCATGCGGCCCATGAGAGCCAGAGCGGTCTTGACCGGGATGGGGTTGCTTTCCATGAACATGGCCTGATGTAGGACGAAGAGGTCATGATGGATGCCCATGGCGGTGGCGATGTCGCCCTTGGCGAAAGCATTATACATGGCAGCCACTTTGCCGGGGACGATATTGGAGGTCACGGAGATGACGCCGCTGCCGCCGATGGACATCAGGGGCAGGGCGGTGAAGTCGTCACCGGAAAGCAGGCTGAAGCCCTTGGGGCACTGTTCCATGATCAGGCTGCACTGGCTCATGTCGCCGGTGGCTTCCTTCACGCCCACGATATTGGGGAATTCATGGGCCAGGCGGCTGAGGGTGGCAGGCAGCAGGTTGGTGCCGGTACGGCCGGGAACGTTGTAGGGGACCAGAGGCATGTCGACAGCTTCGGCGATGGCCTTGAAGTGGCGGTACAGACCTTCCTGGGTGGGCTTGTTGTAGTAGGGGGTGATCAGCAGCGCACCGTCGGCCCCGGCCTTTTGGGCGAAGCGGGTCAGGCGGATGGCTTCGATGGTATTGTTGGAGCCGGCACCGGCCAGGACGGGCACGCGACCCTTGACCTGGTCGATACAGATCTCGATGACACGTTCATGCTCTTCGTGGGAGAGCGTAGCCGATTCGCCGGTGGTGCCGCAAGGCACAAGGCCGTGGATTCCCTCACTGATCTGGAATTCAATGAATTCGCGATAGGCGGCTTCATCAACGGCGCCGTTTTTGAACGGCGTGACGAGGGCGGTCAGGGCACCGAAAAATTGCATGGTCCACTCCTTGGAACTGGGCTAAATGGGACTGCGGTTACTGGTTGATATATTCCTTGAGCTCCTTCCCGGCACGGAAGAAGGGCAGGCGTTTGGGCACGACAGAGACACTTTCGCCGGTTTTGGGATTGCGCCCGGCATAGCCGCTGTATTCCTTGATCTTGAAGCTCCCGAATCCCCTGATCTCGATACGGTCGCCAGCGATGAGCGAATCCTTCATCGCATCAATGAAAGTGTTCACCACCAAGGACGCATCATCGAACGGAAGATTGCTTTCTTCTGCCAGGGCCTTGATGAGTTCGCTCTTGTTCATCGTTCCTCCTCGTCGGTGAAAGGAGAGCGTTGGTAAAAAGGATGCCAGTCGTTATGATAAGGAATCCTATCCTTTTTGCCGGACGAGGTAAAGTTGCAGGGCAGAAAATGGCAGGGAAATATGCCCGGAAAAGTGCGGAAAATGCCTGTTTTGCGGGCAGGCGCACTTTTCCGGGCCATAAAGGCGCTATCAGCGCTGCTGTTCGTGCCTGTAGAGCAGGTAGTCGTGCTGGAACTGGTCGATCTGGCCGTCCAGGACGGCTTCCACGTCGCCGCATTCGCTGTTGGTACGGTGGTCCTTGACCAGGCGGTACGGCTGGAGGGTGTAGGTGCGGATCTGGCTGCCGAAGGCGATGGCGTCCTTGCCCGCGTACTGGGCGGCGCGCTCGGCTTCGCGCTTTTGCAGCTCAAGGTTGTACAGGCGCGCCTTGAGGATGCACAGGGCCGCTTCCTTGTTGTGATGCTGGGACTTCTCGTTCTGGCACTGGGCCGAGATGCCCGTGGGGATGTGGGTCACGCGCACGGCGGAACTGGTGGTGTTCACGCTCTGGCCGCCGGGGCCGCTGGAGCGGAAGGTGTCGAAACGCAGATCCGTTTCCTTGATGTCCAGCTGGATGTCGTCGCCCACGTCGGGCATGACGTCCACGGAAGCAAAGGACGTGTGGCGGCGGCCGGAAGCGTCGAAAGGCGAGATGCGGATCAGGCGGTGGATGCCGCGCTCGCTCTTCAGGAAACCGAAGGCGTGCGGGCCCGAGATGCGCAGGGTCACGCTCTTGATGCCGGCTTCATCGCCGGGAAGGTAGTCCAGCTCTTCCACAGTAAAGTGGCGCCGGGCAGCCCAGCGGGTGTACATGCGCAGCAGCATCTCCGCCCAGTCCTGGGATTCCGTGCCGCCGGCACCGGGATGGATCTCCAGGATGGCGTCCTGGTTGTCCTCCTCGCCGGAGAGCAGCATGACCAGTTCCGTCTCGTCCAGCAGGGCGTCCAGACTGTCCTGCTGCTTCGCCAGAGATTCCAGGGCCTCGTCCTCGCCGCTTTCCACGGCCAGTTCCAGCCATTCGTGCATGTCGTCATGGCAGGTCTTGAGGGCGTTGAGGCGGGCGACCTCATCCTCCAGCTGGCGCTTTTCGCGCAGCAGAGGGGTCAGGGCTTCAGGATTGTCCCAGGCATTGGGGCGGGAAAGTTCCGTTTCGATGGCGGCAAGACGCTGTTCGCTGGCAGCGACGTCAAAGACGCCCCCAAAGGTTGTCGAAACGCTGGTCGAGAGGCTGGCAACGGGCACGAAGATCACTGAGTTGCAACATGGGAACTATCGAAGGGTTGAAGGTGAGGGGCGACGCGTGCCCCAGAAGATGCCGAGCCAGAGCAGTCCGGCGGCCAGCGGCAGCCAGAGCCCGAGCTTGTGATAGACGGTGGCCCCCTGTTGCAGGCGCACACGCCCCCAGAGGGTGTTTTCTTCGAACTGGCCCCCGCGGACGGTCACGCGGCCACGGGCGTCGATGATGGCGGAAATGCCGGTATTGGTGCCCCGCAGCAGCCAGCGCCCCTGTTCCACGGCGCGCAGGGAGGCGAGGTACAGATGCTGGAGCGCCGCCGGAGAGCGGCCGAACCAGCCGTCGTTGCTGATGTCCACCAGCACGTTGGCACCGTGTTCCACACGGGCCTGCGCCAGCCAGGGGAAGACGGCTTCGTAGCAGATGAGCATGCCCAGGCGGAGGTCCCCATGCATCAAGGGCGCGGCGGAATGGCCGGGCGTGTAGACGCCCACCTCCTGGAGCAGGTCGGCAAGGAAGTTCCAGTTGAGCCACTCCGGCACGTATTCGCCGAAGGGCACGAGGTGCTCCTTGTCATAATGGCCCGCGGTATTGCCCGAGGGATCGAGGAGCAGGGCCCGGTTGAAGACCTGCATGTTGCCCGCGGCGTCATACTGGAAGCCGGGCACGCCGGTCAGCAGGGGGCTTTGGGCCTGGCGGGCCAGGTTGCGCACCAGCGCGGACAGGATGCCGTTGTTGTCGAAATTGAAGGGCAGGGCCGTTTCGGGCCAGACGATGAGGGGATTTTCGCCGGGGTGGCGCGCCAGTTCCACCTGCGTCAGGCGCAGATAGGTCTCCACCGTGCGGCGCTGGTAGACGGGCACCCACTTCTGGTTCTGGTCGATGTTGCCTTCGGCAAAGAGGACGGCCACGCTGTCGTCCCCACGGGGATCGGCTTCCAGCGGCGTGGTGTGCAGGCGCCAGGCACCGTAACCCAGCAGCAGGGCGGCCAGCAGCAGGCCGGTGCCTACGCAGGCAGGCCGGCGCCAGTGCCGCAGGCAAAGGATCACCGTGACCCACAGGCCGGCCAGCAGGTAGGCGCCCGTCACGTCGGCAGCCTGTATCCACAGGGGCCAGGCCGCCAGGGCGCCGCCCAAGGGCAGCCAGGGAAAGCCCGCCACCAGCGCATAGGCGTATTCCAGAAAATACCAGGCAAGGCCCAGCAACCAGGCCTGTGCCAGAGGGCCGCGCCCGCGCAGGGCATGGGCCAGCAGGCTGAACAGGCCGCCGGCGCTGGCCAGGCAGGTGGCCACCAGCACGGCGCAGACCGCCGCCAGCGCCATGGGCAGATTGCCCACAGTGGCCATGGGGATGGTCAGCCAGTAGAGCACGGCCGCCATGCCCACGATGGAGCTCAGCCAGCCGCGACGCAGGGCCGCGCCCGCCGAGGGCGCCGAACTGCCCAGCAGGGCCAGGCACAGGGGCAGCAGCAGGGCCAGCGGCGGCAGGGAGATCCAGCCGTTGGGGAACGACAGCCACAACGCGGCAGCCCCCGCCAGGCCGAGGCCCAGGGGGGTGGAACGCAACCAGGCGTCACGCATCTCAGTCTTCCGTTTCAGAGGCCTCGGGCGTGTTTTCCCGGGCCGGTTCCATGCGCAGGTGGCGGATGAGCTTTTTGTCCGCATCCAGCACTTCGAAACGCCAGCCACGCAGGATGAAGACCTCGCCGGGGGCGGGCACATGACCGGCTTCCATGCTCAGGTAGCCGCCGATGGTGTCCACTTCGTCGGAGCTGAGGTCCACGCCCAGTTCTTCAAGGTCTTCCAGCAGGGCACGGCCCGTGAGTTCGTAGACATGGGCCCCCAGGGGACGGATGTCCTCCTCGCGGGGGGCGTCGTGTTCGTCCTCGATGTCGCCCACGATCTCTTCCAGCAGGTCTTCGATGGTGATCAGGCCCGAGGTGCCGCCGTATTCATCCAGCGCGATGGCGATGTGCTGCTTGCTGGCGCGGAATTCCTGCAGGAGGTTGCGGATGGGCTTGGTCTCGGGCACGAAGAACGGTTCGCGCATGATGGCACTGGCAGGCTGGTCGGCCATCTTGGGGTCCAGCAGGCAGCTCAGGATATCCTTGGCGTGGAGCATGCCGACCATGTTGTCCCGGGTGTCGCGGAAGACAGGGATGCGGGAATGGCCCGACTCCACGATGACCCTGGCCACTTCGGGCAGGAGCATGTCTTCGGGGACACAGTCGATGTCGGTGCGGGGCGTCATGGTGTCCTGCACCTGCAGGTCGTTGAAGCGCAGGATGCCCAGGAGCATGGACTCCTCGTCGGGCTCCACTTCGCCGTCGGCGCGGGCTTCGATGATGGCTTTTTCCAGGGATTCATCGTCTTCGCGTCCGAAAAAGCGGGTCAGACGCGACCAGATGGTGCCATTGCTACTATGACAGTCGGAACCACCGTCCAAAACAGCCTCCTAGAAGGGCTTTGCCTGCGCGCCGCACCGGCGCCGGGCAAAGGCATGTCGCCGTGCCGGGGCACGGGCTGAAGTGAGGGGGAATACCGCCGGGAACACAGGCCACGAAGGCGGCGGGATGTCCCGCCGTACCGTGGATGCGTCCGGGCGGACGCGAGAACGGATGCGCGTCCGGGGCAGGGAAACGACCCTGCCGCTATGTGCGCAGCGCGGCCTCAAGGCACACGCGTACAAAAGGCACCCGTCCTCTCAGGATAACGGGGAACATTCCCCAACGTCAACAGCGCATCCTCCTTTTGTCAGGCAAAGGTGCGCGGCACAAAAAGGGGACCCGCGGCTGGGCCGCAGGTCCCGGGAAAGGCATCAGAGGGACTGCCGCTTGCCGCGTAGCAGGCCCAGCTTGTGCAGATGGATCTCCAGACAGCCCACGGCCGCCGGGGTCACGCCGGAGATGCGTCCGGCCTGGCCGAGGTTGCGGGGCCGCACGCGGTCCAGCTTTTCCTCCACCTCGCGGGAAAGGCCCGCCACCTGCCGGTAATCCAGATCGGCGGGCAGCTCCACGGATTCCAGACGCGCGGCACGGGCGATGAGCTCGCGCTGACGTTCCAGATAGCCCGCGTATTTGACGTCCACCTGGACGGTCTCCAGATCGCGCAGGTCGCGATCGGCCAGGGCCTCGGCCAGCGGGGCCGAGAGGCGGGCCAGGCGCTCCAGATCCATGTCGGGACGGCGCAGGGCCTCCTCCAGCGTCCGGCCGCGCAGCGCAGTACGCAGTTCCGTCTCTTCCGGAGTCGCCGGAGCTATCTGCGCCGCATCGTCGCCGTCGGTCAGCTGGACGCGCACCTGCTGCAGCAGGCGGCGCACCGCATGGCCGTGTTCCATCTTGTCGTTGAAAAGGCGCCACTGCTCCTCGCCCACCAGACCGATCTTGCGGCCCAGCGGGGTCAGGCGCACGTCGGCGTTGTCCTCGCGCAGCAGCAGGCGATGCTCCGCCCGCGAGGTGAACATGCGGTAGGGCTCCTCGGTGCCGGAGGTGACCAGATCGTCCACCAGCACGGCCATGTACGAGGAGTCGCGTCCGGGCACGAAGGGATCGAGCTCCTTTTCCCGGCAGGCGATGTTCAGGGCCGCCCACAGTCCCTGGGCCGCGGCTTCTTCATAGCCGGACGTGCCGTTGATCTGGCCCGCCAGCCACAGACCGGGCAGGGCCTTGGTCTCCAGCGTACCGTGCAGCTGCACCGGATTGGCGTAATCGTATTCGATGGCGTAGCCGGGGCGCACCATGACGGCATGTTCCAGACCGGGGATGGCGTGGATCATGGCCTGCTGCACGTCCAGCGGCAGACTGGTGGAGATGCCGTTGGCGTAGACCTCCGGGCTGTCCAGACCTTCGGGCTCCAGGAAGATCTGGTGCCGTTCGCGCTCGGGAAAGCGGGCAACCTTGTCCTCGATGGAAGGACAGTAGCGGGCGCCCGTGCCCTGGATGACCCCGGTGAACAGGGGCGAGCGGTCGAAGCCGGAACGGATGGCCGCATGGGCGGCCTCGTTGGTCCAGGTGATGTGGCAGGGCACCTGCGGCAGCACCGGGCCGGGACCACGGAAGCTGAAGCGCGGCGGCGGGGTATCGCCGGGCTGTTCCTCCAGTTTGGAAAAATCGATGGACGCCCGCAGCAGGCGCGGCGTGGTGCCGGTCTTGAGACGGCCCAGCGTGAGGCCCAGACGGCGCAGGCTGTCGGAAAGGCCCGTGGCCGGGGCATCGCCCAGACGGCCGCCGGGCAGATGCGTGAGGCCGATGTGGATGAGGCCGGCCAGGAACGTGCCGGTGGTGAGCAGCACATGCCGGGCATGGAAGGTCAGGCCCTGGGCCGTGCGCACGCCGGCGGCATGGCCGTTCTCTTCCAGCACCTCGGTCACGGAGTCCTGCCAGATGCGCAGGCCGGGCGTGGAGAACAGGGTCTTCTTGAGGACCTTCTGGTAGGCCTCACGGTCGATCTGGGCGCGGGTGGCGCGCACGGCCGGGCCCTTGCTCATGTTGAGGGTGCGGAACTGGATGCCCCCGGCATCGGCCCACAGGCCCATCATGCCGCCCAGGGCGTCGATCTCGCGCACCATGTGCCCCTTGGCCAGACCACCGATGGCCGGGTTGCAGGACAGATAGCCCAGACGGTCCACATTGCCGGAGATCAGCAGCACGCTCAGGCCCAGACGGGCCAGGGCCACGGCGGCTTCGGAACCGGCATGGCCGCCGCCGGTCACGATACAGTCAAAACGGTTCTCAGCGCTGCATGAGCACATGGGCAAACACCTGGGCGTCCTTGAGGGTGGCGGTGATGGAAGAATGTTCGTCGGGCTGGTGGCAGGTGCTGTCGATGCAGCTCCACACGGCGGCGGGCAGGCCCTGCTGGCGCAGCAGGGCGGCCACGGTGGCGCCGCCGATGCCCACGGGACGGGCCTCCACCTGATAGATGTCCGTGACGGCACGGCGCAGGGCCGCGACCACGGGGCTGTCCACGGCCGTTTCCGAAGCGCGCTGGCAGTGGTCGATGGCCACGTCGATGCGCACGCCGTGGTGTTCGGCCACGGCCGTCAGGCGACGGCGGGCGGCGTCCAGCACATGTTCGGGCTCCACGCCGGGCAGCAGGCGGCAGTCCACATAAAAGCAGTCATGCCCGGGCAGGATGTTGACGCTGGGCACGTTGCCGTCGTGGCGGCTGGGCACGAAGGTGGAGCAGGGCGGATCGAACAGGGCGTCGCGGCGGGGAAAATCCTTGTGCAGCTCCATGCAGGCCAGCACGGCGGCCGCTCCGGCCACGAACGCGTTGCGGCCCTTGTGGGGCGTGGAGGCGTGGCACTGCACGCCGCTGATGTCGACCTTGAGCCAGCACAGGCACTTTTCGGCCACTTCGATGTCCGCGCCCGTGGGGGAGCCGGAGTCCGGCACGATGTACAGGTCGTCGGCACGCAGGAATCGCTGATCTTCGGGCAGGGCGGCGTGGCGCTCCAGCACATGGGCCAGACCGTAGTCGTTGCCGCATTCTTCGTCGGCCATGAACACCAACCCCAGGCTGAGTTCGGGCGTGATGCCGCAGGCATGCAGGGCTTCGGCCAGCAGCAGCATGCTCACCAGGCCCTGCTGGTTGTCCTCCACACCGCGTCCGACGAGCATGTCGCCCTGCCGGACCACCTGCCAGGGATCGGAATGCCACAGGGCCGGGTCACCGGGCGGCACCACGTCCATGTGGGCAAAAAGCCAGAGCGTCCGGGAGGAGCGGCCGGGGATGCGGGCCACCACGTTGGGGCGCAGCCCGGAGGGCACGCGCGGGTCGGCGGCATCCAGACGGCGGATGTCGCTCACCCCGCAGGCGCGCAGGCAGTCTTCGATATACAGGGCCTTGGCCAGCTCGCCCTCGCCGCCGTTTTCCGGGCCCAGGGCACGGAAGGCGGTCAGGTCGCCCTGGAGGGCCGCCACACGATCCTGACGCTGGTCCAGCCAGTGCAGGAGGGGGGACAGGGCGCTGTCCTGCGAACTTGTGTTCATGCTGTTTTTCCTTGAAGCCGCCCGGGGCCTCGCGTGCCCCTGCGGACAAATGACAAAAGGGAGGCTGTCGCGACAGCCTCCCCTGTGCAATGTGCCAGAAAATTGCAATCGGTGCGGGATGTTCGCGCCGGGCGCGTCCCGCATGCCGCGTATGGTCTAGCGACCCTTGGCGGCGCGCTTGGACGCCTTCAGGGGGTTGACCTTGGCAGCGGCGGCGACCTGCACCTTCTCATGGGTAGCGAAGTTGCAGCGGCCACCGGACCACTTGCTGGCGGGGCTGGCGTAGCTGGAGCAGAAGTTTTCGCCTTCAAACTCGCGAATGCGGTCACAGCCTTCGCACTTGTCAATGATGGGGGAAACCACAAAACCGTTCACAACCACGCCTTCGGCGGTTTTCACGGCATTAAGCAGAGCAGCCATAACGATACCTCCATGCGCCGAAGCGCTTTCGTTTCAGTCTGAATGGGGCACTATAGACCAAAAAACAATGGTGTCAAGTCCCCCCGTGCAAGGGAACCCCGGCCGGGCGGCTTTTCCGCTGCCGCAAGGAGCCGTTCCGGCCCCGGCAGGCAGGGGCGCCACGGGAAGCCTCCGCCTCAGGCCACCTGTTCGGGCAGGCCCAGACGACGCAGGACGAAGCGCCGCATATCGCGCACTTCCGCACACAGGGCCGCATAATCGAAGCGGCTGAAGCGGCCGTCACGATACAGGACCTCGCCCGCCACCATGGTCAGGGCCACCTCCATGCCCGTGGCCGCATAGACGGCGTGGGAGGCTGCATTGAACAGGGGCTGCATGTTGGGCGCGGAAAGATCCAGCGCGATGCAGTCCGCGGGACGTCCCACGGCAAGGACGCCGCCGTCACCGCCCATGGCCGCCGCACCGCCGCGGGTGGCCATGTCGAGCACCGTCCGGGCGGGCATGGTCTCGGGATCGCCCGCCGCCTTGTGCAGCAGGGCAGCGCGGCCCATCTCCGTGAACATGTTGAGGCGGTTGTTGCTGGCGGCACCGTCGCTGCCCAGGGCCAGCCGTACCCCGGCGTCAAGCATGGCGGGCACCGGGGCCACCCCGGAGGCCAGCTTCATGTTGGAAGAGGGATTGTGGACCACGCTCACGCCGCGTCGGGCCAGCAGGGCGATCTCGTCAGCGTCCACGTCCACCACATGGGCCAGGATGGTCCCGGGACGCAGCAGTCCCAGACGGTCGGCATGGGCCACGGGGCGCAGGCCGTGCTGCTCCAGGCTCAGGGCCGTTTCCTGGCGGGTCTCGGCCAGATGGATGTGCAACGGCAGGCCCAGCTCGTCGGCCAGTTCGCGGCAGGCCGTGAGTTGCGCCGCCGTGGTGGTGTAGACGCTGTGGGGCATGACGGCCACCTGCAGGCGCTCATGTCCGGCCCAGCGTTGCGCCATCTCCCGGGTGCGGGCCAGGGCAGCATCGGCATCGGGGCAGCAGGCGGAGGGGAAATTGAACACGCCCTCACCGGCCAGGCAGCGCAGGCCGGCCTTGTCCGCCGCTTCCATGACGGCGGCTTCGAAGATGTACATGTCCACGCAGGCGGTGGTCCCGGTGCGCAGCATCTCGGCAAAACCCAGCAGACTGCCCAGGCGCACAAGATCGGGCGTCAGGCCCTGTTCCACGGGAAAGATCTTCTGCTGCAGCCAGTCCATGAGCGGCATGTCGTCGGCCAGGCCCCGCAGGAAGGTCATGGCCGCGTGGGTATGGGCGTTGACAAGGCCGGGCATGACGAGCATGCCGGAAAGGTCGAGGACTTCACGTGCCTGCCATGCGGCTGTCACGTCCCGGCTGTAGCCCAGGGCGACGATGCGCCCGCCATCGATGGCCAGGGCGGCGTTTTCGAGGACGCGCCGGTCTTCGTCCTGAGTCAGCAGGACACCGGCGTGGAGAAGCGTGTCGCAGGTTTGCATGGATGCTCCTGACGGGTTAAGGTCTGCGGACAGGAAAAACAGGCGTAGTTGTATCCTCATGCTTCGGGGAGGGCAAGAATGGACGCGCTGCTGCTGCACGGTCTGGGGGGAGGGCCCGCTGATATGGATTCGCTGGCGCAAGGGCTGGCGACATTGGGGGTGGCGTGCCACGCGCCCTGCCTGCCGGGACATGGCGCCGGCTGGGAGGATTTCGTGCACAGCCACTGGAGCCAATGGAGCGCGGCGGCCCATGAGGCCTATGCCGCCCTTGTCGGCCAAAGCCCGGAGCCGCCCCTGCTGGCGGGCTATTCCCTGGGCGGCCTGCTAGCGCTGGACACGCTCTGCTGGGCCCGGGAAAAAGGCCTGCCCGCGCCCCGCTGCCTGCTGGTATTTGCCGCGCCCCTTTACTGGTCCTCCCGTCCCGGACGTTTGGGCGAACGGGCCTTGCGCTGGCGGCTTGCCTGGAAAGCCTGGCGCCAGCCTGTGGAGATCTGCTCCCCGCGCAGCGAGGCCGCTCGGGAGACCGCGCCCTGGCAGGGGCATGAGCGGGTTGTCTGCTGGCGTCATATGGCCGAGATAGCCCATGAACAGCCCCGACTGCGGGCCCTGCTGCCCGCCTGCGATGTCCCGGTCTGCTATGCCCAGCTCTGGCATGACAGCAGCTGCCCGCGCCGCAATGCGGTGGAGTGGATCTGCACGGCTTCCCGCAGGGCCGAGACCCATGTGCTGCGCACGGTCAGCCGTCACGGCGGTCATCTTCCCCTGTCGCACAGGGAAAGCCGGGACGAGGTGGTGCGTATCGCCTGCAATTTCGTCCGGGCCGTGCGGGAAAACTGAAGGACCGTTTCTCCCTGATCGCGTTTTTTGCGAAGCCGGAAGCGGCAACTCTTTGAAGAGGACGAAGGGATGCCGAACCTTTCCCCAGCGGGGGCAGGGGAGGGGCGTTGTCTTTATGTGGGGTTCCGGCGCGCGGGAAAATGGTTCCGGCGGTCGTCCTCCTGTGCAGGTGGCTCCCGGAAGTGACCAAGTTCCCGGCATCAGGGCTCCCTTATAAAGATGCGGCCTGCCTTACGGGCCAAGCGCTATCGGCCAGAGCTCTTTTTTAAAAAGAACGTCGTTGCATGTCCCTTGCCGGCGCATCCGCCGTACGGAGGCCTCTTTTTCCGCTCAGGAGAAGGGCTTGCAAGTTTTTTTGCGGCAGGATATGCTTGCGCGCTGAAAATTTGTTACCCCGGGCATCCGCGCATAGTGAGCGGCCTGCCTACAGCATCCCTTTGGAGGTTCGTCTTGTTGTTTGAATCCGTTGCTTTCGCCATGGGTACCCCCCAGGCCGGCGGCGCCGCCCCCAGCGGCGGCGACATGCTGATGCAGTTTGTTCCCCTGATCCTGATGTTCGCCATCTTCTGGTTCCTGCTGATCCGTCCCCAGCAGAAGCGCGCCAAGGCCCACAAGCAGATGCTGGCCGAACTGAAGCGCGGCGACCACGTGATGACCAGCAGCGGCCTGATCGGTCGCATCATGGAAATCAGCGAAGAAGAAGTGGTCATCGAATGTGGCGACGCCAAGCTGCGCATGAGCCGCGGCGCCATCGGCGGCCTGATCGGCAAGAGCGCCGAAAAGGCTGAAGCCAAGGCCGAAGAAAAGAAGTAACATTCCGTTCTTGTTTCGGAATCGGTAATGGTTGCGGCTCCGGCGTCATCCTGTCCGCAGGGGGGCGCCGGGCCGTGTCGGGCGGTTCTGGCTCCGGCCGGCCGCCTCTTTCCGTTTTTACGGACATCTCCATCAAGTGCGGAAGGTATCCCAAATGATTGGTTTGCGCTCGCGCTTGGCCGTGGCCCTGCTCGTGTTCGGCCTGTGCCTTGTCTACGCGTTGCCCAGCGTGCCCTATATCGGGACGGCGCTGGAAAACGTCCTACCATCCAAAAAAATCAACCTTGGCCTGGACCTGAAGGGCGGTATCCACCTGACCCTGGGCGTTGACGTGGCCAAGGCTGTCAGCAACTCGCTGGCGCTGGCCGGGCAGGATATCCGCCGCCTTGCCAAGGACGAGAAGATCGTCGTGCTGCATCCCCGCGTGGTGGGCAATGACAAACTGGAATTTGCCCTGCCCCGTGTGGAGGATGAAGCCAAACTGCAGGAGATCCTGCAAAAGAATTTCCCCCAGCTGAATGTGGGCGAGCCCCGTCGTACGGAAGCCGGTCTGCGCTATGTGGCCGAGTTCCGTCCCGAAGAGATCAACCGCATCGAAGACATGGCGCTGGACCAGGCCCTGCGGACCATCCGCAACCGTATCGACCAGTTCGGTGTGGCCGAGCCTGACATCCGCAAGCAGGAAGGCAACCGCATCCAGGTGCAGCTGCCCGGTCTTTCCGACCCGCGCCGCGCCGTGCAGATCCTGGGCCAGACCGCCCATCTGGAATTCCACCTTGTCCGCGACGACGTGGATCCCAACAAGGCCGTGCTGCCCAGCGGCGTCATGGCCCTGCCCCTGCTGGAAAAAGGTCATGACGGCAGCGAGGTGGCCACGCGCCTGATCGCTGTGGAAAAGGACGCCATGCTCTCCGGTGAGGACGTGGCCGATGCCCAGCCCACCTTCGAGAAGAACCGCGCCAGCGTCAGCCTGAACTTCAACAGCCGCGGCGCCACCCTGTTCGAGAACGTCACCGGTGAAAACGTGGGCCGTCGCATGGCCATCGTGCTGGACGACAAGGTCTATTCCGCTCCTGTGATCCAGCAGCGCATCGCCGGTGGCCGTGCCGTCATCACCGGCCAGTTCACCACGCAGGAAGCCACGGACCTGGCCATCGTGCTGCGTGCCGGTTCGCTGCCCGCGCCCGTCTCCGTGCTGGAAGAACGTACCGTCGGTCCTTCCCTGGGCCAGGAATCCATCGACAGCGGCATCAACGCCGCTCTGGTGGGTGCCGCCGCCGTGGTCGTGTTCATGGCCATCTACTACGGCATGAGCGGCGTCATCGCCGACGTCATGCTCTGCTTCACCATGCTCATCGTCATGGCGGGCATGGCCGGCTTCGGTGCCACCCTGACCCTGCCCGGCATCGCCGGTATCGTGCTGACCATCGGTATGGCCGTGGACGCCAACGTGCTGATCTACGAACGCATACGCGAAGAACTGCATCTGGGGCTCTCGCCCCTGGCGGCCGTCAAGGCCGGTTTCGAGCGCGCCACCATCTCCATCACCGACTCGAACCTGACCACCATCATCGCCACGGTGATCCTGTACCAGTTCGGCACGGGCCCCATCCGCGGTTTTGCCGTCACCCTGTCGCTGGGTATCGTGGCCTCCATGTTCACGGCCATTTTTGTGTCGCGGGCCATCTTTGAATACTGGGCGCGCAAGTGCGGCCCCAAGGGCATCAGCATCTAGGCTGGCCGGGAGAGAATCATGGCTTTCGCATTCATCAAGCATGACACCAAGATAGATTTTATCGGCAAGCGCCACATCGCCTATGTCATCTCGATCCTCCTGCTTCTGGTGGGTCTGGGCTCGGCGCTGTGGGGCAATGGCCTGCGCATGGGCATCGACTTCGCCGGCGGCGTCATCGTGCAGGTGCAGTTCGCCCAGCCCGTGGAAGACGAAGTGCTGAAGAAGAGCCTGGACGTGCCCGAACTGCCGGGCATCAGCACCCAGCGCTTCGGTGAGGGCACGCGCGACTACCTGCTGCGCTTCTCCTCGGCCGAGAACACCGATGCCGCGGCCCTGCGCACCAACGTGCTGGCCGCCCTGGCCAAGGCCTTCCCCGGCAATGACGTGGAGATCCAGCGCCTTGAGATGGTGGGCCCCAAGGTCGGTGACGACCTGACCAACAAGGCTCTGGGCGCCCTGTACTACGCGACCCTGCTCATCGCCGTGTACATCTCCGGCCGCTTCGAACAGCGCTGGATGGCCGGTGTGGCCATGGCCGCCGTCCTTTGGGGCGGCATGTACCTGGCCGGTCTCACGGGCCTGAGCATGGGCTGGCTGGTGCTGGTGGCCCTGGGCATCACCCTGGTGGTCTGCTTCGTCCTCAAGCTCAACTTTGCTCTGGGCGCCCTGGTGGGCCTCATCCACGACGTGTTCATCACGGTGGGCCTGCTGTCGCTCATGAACGTGGAGATCGACCTCAACGTCATGGCGGCCCTGCTGACCCTGGTGGGTTATTCGCTCAACGACACCATCATCGTCTATGACCGTCTGCGCGAGAACCTGCGTGCCGCGCCCAAGCAGCCCCTGGACTTCCTCATCAACCGCAGCGTCAACCAGACCCTGTCCCGTACCATCCTGACCAGTGGTACCACCTTTGTGGCTACCCTGGCCCTGTACCTGCTGGGTGGCGGCGTGATCCACGACTTTGCCCTGACCATGCTCATCGGCGTGTTCGTGGGCACGGCGTCGTCCATCTATGTGTCCTCGGCCGTTCTGCTGGCCCTGGGCGACACGGACTTCTACGTGCACCAGCAGGAACGCCCCGTGTACGAAAAGCCCGGTGAGCACGGCATCGTCTAGCCGCTTCGGGCATACCGGATCGTGATCCATGGCCGGGAGGGACGTTGGTCCTTCCCGGCTTTTTTTGTGCGCTCCGGCCTGCCGGTGTTTGCGCCCGCGAGAGCAGGGAACTGCACAGGGATGCCCGTGACGGATACGGTCCCCGGCCTGCTGGCGGGCCGCTCCGCAGGGATTCTGGGCTTCGGCTGGCCCGAGTGCGCCGCCGGGAAATATTTTTTGTGTGACGGTTTCTTGACGCCGGGCAAGAACGTCTTACCTATTGGCAAGAAGACCCGATTGGGGGAGAGCATCATGGCAGTAGAATACAAGGATTATTACAAACTTCTGGGCGTGGAGCGTTCCGCCGGTGCGGACGAGATCGCCAGAGCCTACAAGAAGCTGGCCCGCAAGTACCACCCGGACCTGAACCCGGGCAACAAGCAGGCCGAAGACAAATTCAAGGATATCAACGAAGCCTACGAAGTGCTCAAAGACCCTGAAAAGCGGCGTATGTACGATCAGCTCGGCCCCAACTGGCAGCATGGCCAGCAGTTCCAGGGCGCTCCGGGCTTTGAAAATATGCACTTCAACTTCAACGGCCAGAACTTCGACGGCGCGGGTTTCTCGGACTTTTTCGAGACCCTGTTCGGCGGTCGCGGCAGCCGCTTCGGCGGTGATCCGTTCGGTGGTTTCCGCCAGCAGCAGCCCCGCCGCGGCCGTGACGTGGAGGCCGAACTGCCCCTGACGCTGGAAGAGGTGGCCCGTGGTGGCCGCCGCAGCGTGAGCCTGCAGACGGCCTTCGGCCCCAAGACGCTGGAAGTGAACGTGCCTTCCGGTATCCGCGAAGGCGCCAAGCTGCGTCTGGGCGGACAGGGCGAGCCCGCTCCCGGCGGTGCGCCCGGCGATTTGTTCCTGCGGGTGCGCTATCTGCCGCATGCCGTGTTCAAGGTGGATGGCGACAACCTGCAGTGCGACGTGGTCCTGGCCCCGTGGGAGGCGGCCCTGGGCGCCCGTGTGCCTGTGCCCACCCTGGAAGGGCAGGTGGAGATGAACATCCCCGCCGGTTCGTCCTCGGGGCGCAAGTTCCGCCTGCGCGGCAAGGGCCTTGGCTCGGCACAGCATCGCGGTGACCTGCTGGCCCGCGTCATGATCCGGGTGCCCGAGCAGCTTTCGGATGAAGAGAAGGCGCTGTGGCAGCAGCTGGCGGACAAGTCGTCCTTCCGGGCCCGCGGCTAGGATGGAGGTTGTGAGATATGAGCACGTCTGACAGAGACGACATGACCACCGTGGTCATGGCTTGCGAAGAATTCATGGCAAGCACCGGCATCGCGCCCGAGCGGTTGCGTGAGCTGCTGGCCCTGGGCTGGCTGGAAAGCCGTACGGAAGGCACCGACCAGTTCTTCCGGGATGCGGACATCTACCGTGTGCGCAAACTGGAACGCATCTGCTGCGACTTCGAGCTGCCCGTGGTGGGCGGCACCATCATCGTGGACCTTCTGGAGCGCATCGACGCTCTGGAGCACAAGGTACGCGAACTGCAGGGATTGGAAGACTGATCCCCGTGCCGGGAAGCCCGCGGATTCGGATCCGTCGCGGCGGCCCGCAGACCCCACCCGGCCTTGTGCCGCCGCCCGGACACTCCGGGCCCTCTGGAGCCCGCCTCCGTCCGCCAGCGCAGCCCGCGCACAAAAAACTGATTTTGCTTACCTTCCGCCGTGGGGCGGCCCGTGTACGCACGGGCCCCGTCCATAGCGGCATCGTGGAGGATATATGGACATCAACAAATTCACGGAAAAAGCCCGCGAGGCCGTGACCCAGGCGCAAAGCATCGCCGTGGGCATGGGCCATCAGGATATCGACAGCGAGCATCTGGCGCTGGCCCTGATCCGTCAGGAACAGGGCATCGTGCCCCGCATCCTGGAGCAGATGGGCGTGCAGACAGCCGCTCTGGCCGTGGCCGTGGAGGAAAAACTGCGCAAGCGTCCCTCCGTCTCCGGCGGCGGCATGGACCCCAACCGCATCTCCATCACCCAGCGTCTGGCCAAGGTGCTGGGCGACGCCGAGAACGAATCCCGGCGCATGAAGGACGAATACGTCAGCGTGGACCATCTGTTCGCCGCGCTGGCCGAGAACGCGCCCGGCACGCCGCTGGGCGAGGTCTTCAAGGAATACAACATCAGCCGTGCCAGCTTCGGCCAGGCCATGGAGAGCCTGCGCGGCGGCGCACGGGTGACCAGCCCCACCCCCGAAGACACGGTGGAGGCCCTGAGCAAGTACGCCCGTGACCTGGTGGAAGCCGCCCGTCAGGGCAAGATGGACCCGGTCATCGGCCGTGATGCCGAGATCCGCCGCGTGGTGCGCATCCTGTCCCGCCGTACCAAGAACAACCCCGTGCTCATCGGTGAGGCCGGGGTGGGCAAGACGGCCATCGTGGAAGGCCTGGCCTTCCGTATCGTCAAGGGCGACGTGCCCGAGGGCCTGCGCGGCCACAAGCTCTACGCCCTGGACATGGGCGCGCTGATCGCCGGTGCCAAGTACCGCGGCGAATTCGAGGAACGCCTCAAGGCCGTACTCAATGAAGTGGAGAAGAGCGAAGGCAAGATCATCCTCTTCATCGACGAGCTGCACACCATCGTGGGCGCGGGCAAGACCGAGGGCTCCATGGACGCGGGCAACCTGCTCAAGCCCATGCTGGCCCGTGGCGAGCTGCACTGCATCGGCGCCACCACCTTGGACGAGTACCGCAAGTACATCGAAAAGGACCCGGCCCTGGAACGCCGTTTCCAGCCCGTGCTGGTGGACGAGCCCACGGTGGAGGACGCCATCTCCATCCTGCGTGGCCTGAAGGAACGCTTTGAGGTCCACCACGGCGTGCGTATCAGCGACTCCGCCATCGTGGAGGCCGTGACCCTGTCGCACCGCTACATCACGGACCGTCAGCTGCCGGACAAGGCCATCGACCTCATCGACGAGGCCGCGGCCCTGATCCGTACCGAGATCGACTCCCTGCCGTCCGATCTGGACGAGGTGAACCGCAAGGTCATGCAGTTGGAGATCGAGCGCGAGGCCCTGCGCCGCGAGACCGACGCCGCCTCCCGTGACCGCCTGGAAAAGCTGGAAAGCGAACTGGGCGAGCTGCGGGTGCAGCAGGGCGAACTGCGCCAGCAGTGGGAAAAGGAAAAGAACGCCATCGACAGCGTGCGCGGCATCAAGGAAAAGATCGAGCAGACCAAGCTGGCCATCGAGCAGGCCGAACGGGCCTATGACCTCAACAAGGCCGCCGAGCTCAAATACTCCACCTTACTGGCCCTGGAAAAGCAGCTGGCCGATGCTTCCGCTGCCGCCGGTGCCGACGGCCCGCGCCTGCTCAAGGAAGAAGTGCGCCCCGACGACGTGGCCGAGATCGTGGCCAAGTGGACCGGCATCCCGGTGACCAGGCTCATGGAATCCGAACGCGAAAAGCTGCTGCATCTGGCCGACCAACTGCACAAGCGTGTGGTGGGCCAGGACGAAGCCGTGCAGGCCGTGGCCGATGCCGTGCTGCGTGCCCGTGCCGGTCTGTCCGATCCCTCGCGTCCCACGGGGTCGTTCATCTTCCTGGGCCCCACGGGCGTGGGCAAGACCGAACTGTGCAAGACCCTGGCCGAAGCCCTGTTCGATACCGAGGACAACATGGTGCGTCTGGACATGAGCGAGTACATGGAAAAGCACTCCGTGTCCCGCCTCATCGGTGCGCCTCCAGGATATGTGGGCTATGACGAAGGCGGCCAGCTCACCGAGGCCGTGCGCCGCAAGCCGTACTCCGTGGTACTGTTCGACGAGATCGAAAAGGCGCACCCCGACGTCTTCAACACTCTGCTGCAGCTGCTGGACGATGGCCGTCTGACCGACAGCCAGGGCCGCACCGTGGACTTCCGCAACTGCATCGTCATCATGACGTCCAACATCGGTTCGCCGCATCTGCTGGACGGCATCGGTGAGGACGGCAGCCTGAAGGAAGGCGCCCGTGATGCGGTGATGGAAGAGCTGCGCCGTCACTTCCGGCCGGAATTCCTGAACCGTGTGGACGAGACCGTGCTCTTCCTGCCCCTGCGGCGTGACCAGGTGACGCGCATCGTGGATCTGCAGATGGATCGCCTGCGCAAGCGTCTGGAAGAACGCAAGATCACCCTGGACATCACGGATGCCGCCCGCGAGTTCATCGCCGGCGAGGCCTACGATCCCGTGTACGGTGCGCGTCCGCTCAAGCGTTACGTGCAGCAGTACGTGGAAACGCCTCTGGCCCGCGAGCTGGTCAGCGGCCGCATCCTGGATGGTCAGGCTGTCCGGATCGACGTCCGCGATGGCGAACTGGTCTTCCAGAACGCCTGATCCTGAAAAACTGTCCCGGCATGGTTCCGGCCTGCCGGTATGATCCCGCACAGCAAAGGCGGCCCTTAGGGGCCGCCTTTTTCGTATCCCTGCTGTCTTTGTAATCCGTCGAAGGCCAAAGCGGGGCAGTGTTTTCCAGCAAAGCATGTCCACACGATCCCGCAGAGTCGTTTCCTCACCGGGTGACCTGCGGCAGCATGTTTGCCTTGGACTCCCATCCCGGCCGTTATCCTCCAGAGAAAAAGTTTTCGGGGAGGGAAGGGGGAGCGCGAGGGGGAAGGGAGGGCCTTTTCCAAAAGGGGGCCCCGTCCCCCTCGTATCCATCAGCTTGCCCTTTGCGGGCTGAGGGGCTATTTTCTTCCCATCTTTTTTGCAAGGAGCCACCATGTTGCAGACAGCCGCCCTTATTCTGGCCGCGGGCAAGGGCACCCGCATGCATTCCGACAAACCCAAAGTATTGCAGACCGTTCTGGGCGAACCCATGCTGCGCTACGTGCTGGAAGCCGTCCGCCCCGTGTTCGACGGGCGTGTGCTGGTGGTGGTGGGCCATCAGGCGGGCATGGTGGAGGCCGCCTTCCCGGACGCTTCCTTCGTGCACCAGGAACAGCAGCTGGGCACGGGCCATGCGCTGATGCAGGCCATGCCCGCGCTGGAAGGGCAGTGCGAGCGCGTGCTGGTGGTCAACGGCGATACGCCGCTGCTCTCCGAGGACGTGGTGCGTCATTTCGTGGAGGCTTCGGAGGGGGCCGACCTGGCCTTTGCCACCATCGAGCTGGACGATCCCGCCGCCTATGGCCGTGTGGTGCGTGCCGCCGACGGCAGCGTGCGTGCCATCGTGGAAGCCAAGGACTACGATCCTGCGCTGTACGGGCCCGAACCGCACGAAGTCAATGCGGGCATGTACTGCGTGCGCCTGGATCTGGCTGCCCGCCTGCTGCCGCGCATCGGCAATGCCAACAAGAGCGGCGAATACTATATCACCGACCTCATCTCCCTGGCCGTGGCCGAAGGCTGCAAGGTGCAGGGGGTGCAGTGCGGCCGGGACGAGAGCCTGATGGGCGTCAATTCGCCTCTGGAACTTTCCCGCAGCGAAGAGTTTTTGCGCGAGCGTGTGGTGGACGGCCTGCTGCGTTCCGGCGTGATGCTGCATGCGCCCGCGCTGGTGCGGATCAGCCCCCTGGCCACGGTGGAGCCGGGTGCGGAGATCACGGGCCCGTGCGAGATCTACGGCCGCAGCGTGGTGCGTCGGGGCGCCCGCATCGACTCCCATTGCGTGATGCGTGATACCGTCATCGAATCCGGGGCGGAGATCCGCTCCTTCTGCCATTTCGAGGATGCCCAGGTGGGCGAGGCCGCTCTGGTGGGCCCCTATGCCCGCCTGCGCCCCGGCGCCGTGCTGGAAGAGTCCTCGCATGTGGGCAATTTCGTGGAGCTCAAGAAATCCCGTCTGGGCAAGGGCGCCAAAGCCAATCACCTGACCTATCTGGGAGATTCCGAGATCGGCGCGGGCACCAATATCGGCGCGGGCACCATCACCTGTAACTATGACGGCAAGCACAAGTTCAAGACCACCATCGGCGAAGGTGCCTTCATCGGCAGCAATACGGCTCTGGTGGCTCCGGTGCGTGTGGGCGACGGCGCGCTGATCGGTGCGGGGTCGGTCATCACCAAGGACGTGCCCGATGGCGAGATGGGCATCGCCCGCGGCCGGCAGAAGAACCTGCCGCGCAAATCCGTCTAGTCCTTTGCGGAGCTCTGGAAGCTCCGCCGGGGACTTTTCCGCCATGGGCAAGGCTGCCCGGTCATGCGGAGGCGTCAGCCAGGTTCTATCCGTCTGATGCTGCCTGACCGGCGGGAGAGTTCCAGGCAAAAAATCCTTTGGGGGAGGCGCTGTGCCTTCCCCTTTTTTTCTGGTGCGCAGGAAAAGTTTTTTCTTTTTCCAGAAAGGGAAATTTCGTTGAATGGCAAGGAAAAACAGTTGATTATCTTTGCATGAAATCGTGATTTGCCGCATGGGCCGCCTTGCCATCGGCATGGGGCAGTGCTATACCCAGAATCATGGAAGCACTAGAGCAACTTGAAACGCAGGTACTGGCCCTTTTGGAGCAGAAAGCCCAGCTTCTGGCGGAGACTCGTCGTCTCCACTCCGAACTTGAGGCCACTATCGCCGCGAAGATGTCTTTGGAAGAAGAAAACCGCGAACTGCGCGAGAACCTGAACAAAGAAGAGCAAGTGCGGGGCGATGCCATCAACCGCATGGATGCTCTGCTGAGACTTATTCAGGAGCATGAAAGCGCCGAGTAGGTTTTCGAGTGAGTCAAGAACACTTTAACCTTACCGTTCTTGGTACTGCGGTCACATTCCGCCACAGTGCCGATATGGAGCGTGTGCGTGAAGCCATCGCTCTTGTGGAAGAACGGTTTGCAGACCAGAAACTGAGGTCACACGGCATGCAGAGTAACAAAGATATTCTGCTGACTGTTCTGGCTCTTGGTCTGGCGGATGATTTGTTGCAATCGCAAAAAAAGCTGGACGATGTGCAGAATCGCATCGAGACCATGCTTTCAAAGATAGAAGAGTCCGTTTAAGTCATCAATGACAGCATATTTCCCTGGAGTGTGCGTGATTTATGACTCGGTGCTGACCTTACAAGCATAAAATCGGGAGCTGTCCCTGCTTTTTGTGAGCACGCCCGTTTACGGGAAGCCTGTAGAAAAGTACACGGCCCCCCCCTGGGAAACCAGGTTCTGCATCGAAGTCATGACACGGCGCTCTGGGGATTTTTTTCTGTCCTGTACCGTACTCCTTGCACGCTTCGGCGTGGTCTTTGCCTGCAGCCATCCTTATGCCGTTTTTGCGGTCAGAAGCCAGCCCTCCGCCAGTCGACCTCGTGCGGAGGCTGGCTTCCGCCATTTATGATACCCGGGTGATCCCCGTTGATTATAGAGGATGGTTATGGATTTTATGGATATTGTATGGCTGGCCCTGGCCGCTGTGATCGGCCTGCTGGTCGGTGCGCTGGTGCACAAAAGTGTGACCACCAAGCGCATCGGCGATGCTGACGAGCTGGCCAAACGCATTGTGGAAGAAGCGCGCAAGGAGGCCCAGGCGCAGAAAAAGGAAATCCTTATCCAGGGACAGGATGACCTTTTCAACCAGAAGCGCGAGCTGGAAAACGAATTCAAGGAACGCGAGCGCGAAGTCAAACTGCGTGAGCGCAAGCTTGAAGAGATGGGCGGCCGGCTGGAAGAAAAGCTGGAAAAAGCCACCGCCAAGGAGCATGAGCTCCTCGCCGCTGAAAAGGATCTGGCCCGCAAGGAACGGCAGCTGGCCGAGTCGGAAGAGTTCCTGCAGACGCGCATTGATGAAGAAGAGCAGCGTCTTTCCGAGATCGCCGGTCTGACGGCGGAAGAAGCCAAGGCCCGTCTGTTTGCCGAGGTGGAGGCCAAGACCCGCCATGAATCGGCCAAGATGATCCGCCAGATCGAGACGGAAGCCAAGGAGACCGCCGACCGCAAGGCCAAGGAGATCCTGTGTAACGTCATCCAGCGCTATGCCGGTGACTACGTCAACGAACAGACCGTCACGGCGGTGTCCCTGCCCAGCGAAGATATGAAGGGACGCATCATCGGTCGTGAAGGGCGCAACATCCGTGCTCTGGAAGCCGCGACCGGTGTGGACCTCATCATCGACGACACACCGGAGACCGTCATTTTGTCCGCCTACAGCCCCCTGCGTCGTCAGGTGGCCAAAATGGCTCTGGAACGTCTGATCCAGGATGGCCGCATCCATCCCGCCCGCATCGAGGACATCGTCCAGAAATGCGAACAGGAACTGGATGCCCAGGTGCGCGAAGTGGGCGAACAGGCCACCTTCGATGCCGGGGTCCACGGCATCCATCCCGAGATCATCCGTCTGCTGGGGCAGCTGCGCTACCGTACGTCCTTTACCCAGAACGTGCTGCAGCACTCCCTGGAGGTCTCTGCCTTGTGCGGCATGATGGCCGCGGAACTGGGCATGGATGTCAAAAAGGCCAAGCGTGCCGGTCTGCTGCATGATATCGGCAAGGCCGTCGACCATGAGGTCGAAGGCCCCCATGCCCTCATTGGCGCCGATATCGCCAAAAAGTACAACGAAGGCAAGGACATCGTCCATGCCATCGCCGCGCACCACGAGGATCAGCGCCCCTCGACGGCACTGGCCGTGCTGGTGCAGGCGGCGGACTCCATCTCCGGTGCCCGCCCCGGCGCCCGCAAGGAACTGCTGGAGAACTACGTCAAACGTCTGGAAGAGCTGGAAGGCATCGCCACCAGTTTCGAGGGCGTGTCCAAGGCGTACGCCATCCAGGCTGGTCGCGAGATCCGTGTCATGGTCAACCCCGACAATGTGGATGACGATGCCACCTATCTGCTGTGCAAGGACATCGCGGAAAAGATCGAAAAGAACCTGACCTATCCGGGCCAGATCCGAGTGACGGTCATCCGCGAACGCCGTGCCATGGGCTTTGCCAAATAGGGCAGGGGAACAAGGCGTATTCAAGGCGGTCACTTCGGTGGCCGCCTTTTTTGTCTTACAGAGGCGTTGTTGTGTTGCAGGTGATGCTGTAACATCTTTTACTTCCGGGCATGGGGTCTGACCTGCGGTCCCGGAGCAAGAACAGCCTTGCGTCTCGTTTATTTTTCATGTCTGCAGGACACGATCATCCTGGTGACAGGGAAAAAGCTTTCTTCTTCAACAGAAAAATCTGGAAGGGAACCTCCTAAAGCCGTCTTGCGCTCTAAGGTCCCAAAGCTCGGGGGCCATGCATGGACGGTCACGAGGATCATGAAAACGGCAGGGGAGGGGAGTCCGTTACTTTGTCTGATGCCTGGCAGCCAGCTGCATCTTGGCCAGCCGGGAAGAGCTGATGGTCGGTTGTCTTCTTCTGATTGGGGGACCGCGTCAGGAGGGAGCACGGTCCGGCATGCTCCGGCAAGCTGAAGAAAACTGGGAAAGGACAGAAGGAAGTACTTTTCCTCAAAGGAAATCATGCTGCTGATACTCGCCTGTGGCAAAAGTCTTTGTGGAAGACGTATGGCAGCGCGTAAAAAAAGTAAGCAAATTTGTTTGTCTTTTTAGTATGTTGGTTGAATAATCAGTCAGGATGGGGCAAAACCTCAAATTTTTTTGCGGAAAAATGCTTGACGGTGGGGTCGAAAAGGCGCATAAAGCCGTTCGCGCCAACGAGCTGGCCACGTCCGAAAGGGCGACGGGAAAAGAAATTTTCCCGGATGGCAAAAAAGTTCTTGACGCGGGTTTGAAAATGAGACATAAGTCTCCCTCGCGCCAACGAGTTGCCCCGACGGGACCGCGAAAAAAACTTTCGCGAAATGAAAAAAACTTGTTGACAGCGAAAACGAAGCGGCGTAAACAACTGCTTCGCGCCGAGTGGATCGGTGTGGTTCATTGACAAGTGAATAGCGAACGGGAAGGAACTTTGAGATTCTGATTTCCGTCCAACGGAGATCTTTGCTACAGATTTGAACTGGAGAGTTTGATTCTGGCTCAGATTGAACGCTGGCGGCGTGCTTAACACATGCAAGTCGTACGCGAAAGGGACTTCGGTCCCGAGTAAAGTGGCGCACGGGTGAGTAACACGTGGATGATCTGCCTCTATGATGGGGATAACAGTTGGAAACGACTGCTAATACCGAATACGCTCATGATGAACTTTGTGAGGAAAGGTGGCCTCTGCTTGCAAGCTATCGCATAGAGATGAGTCCGCGTCCCATTAGCTAGTTGGTGGGGTAACGGCCTACCAAGGCAACGATGGGTAGCCGATCTGAGAGGATGATCGGCCACACTGGAACTGAAACACGGTCCAGACTCCTACGGGAGGCAGCAGTGGGGAATATTGCGCAATGGGCGAAAGCCTGACGCAGCGACGCCGCGTGAGGGATGAAGGTCTTCGGATCGTAAACCTCTGTCAGAAGGGAAGAAACTAGGGTGCTCTAATCATCATCCTACTGACGGTACCTTCAAAGGAAGCACCGGCTAACTCCGTGCCAGCAGCCGCGGTAATACGGAGGGTGCAAGCGT
>OLFZ01000081.1_pt1 | contig 107945 bp, 147 predicted proteins | sample 1604861 | NCBI WGS metagenome assembly OLFZ01 (sample SAMEA3888895, study PRJEB22519) | human gut metagenome | biome: human gut; feature: human-associated habitat; material: faeces | place: Denmark | collected 2011 | reverse complement strand
GTAACTATTAGATGTACAAACTCTGCTAACTCTGGTACTTATCATGATGCTTCAGCAAGTGTATCTAATTCTGTTGGGGCTTGGGTTGATACTGGTATTACTGCTTATGGAACTCCGAGTATATCTATTGGATCAGGGTTAACCGCTGCGGGTGGTTCTGCAACTGTATCTCATAGCGTATCTAATACTATGGGCCAAAAAAGAACTTATACTTCCGGTTCAACAGATACTCAATCGGTATCCAGAGCAGGAACTACCACGATAGCGCTAACCGGAAACGGAAATAATAGGTTTAGCTTGTCTGGGAATATTATTTCTCATAGTAACATGACCACTAATGTTACGACGGATACGGTAACTGTAACTGCCACTAATTCGGGAAGCTCATCCAAAACTGCCACCGCATCAGCGAGTGCCACAAATGCAGTCATCAGCTATGCTGATATAAGTTATAATCAGTTTTATTATAACCAGACTATTCCATACGGCGGAGGAACCGCTTCTCCCGGGGGAGACATAACATATAAAAAATACTACTCATCGGGTGCTACTGGACCTGAAGACCATGGGCTTCCTCCAGGTCATTCCCAGAACTATGTATGGACTAACAGTAAGCCCAGCTGGGGAGATATTAATTCGAGTACAGGTGTAGTTACCGCGAGTGCAAACAGCAATTCTTCTACAAGGTCTGCTTCTATCACAGTGCAGATCACTTATAACGGGTCGGCCATAGGTGTAGAAGCTACAACCACGGTCACGCAAGCTGCTTACGTTAAACCGACTATCAGTCTGACCTTCTCCTACAATCAAACCGGAGGAACGTTTGTAATATATGCAAGCCAGGCGGTCAAAGACCAACTTTCTATCAACTATACCTATAACGACGGAGGAGGTATGGGAGGTGACGGAAGCATAACGATGGGTGTGAATCAAACACAGGTTTCGGGGTATGCAGGCGGCCCGGATTACCCAATTGCCGGGATTACGATGGTCAACTTTAACTCCAGTGGTAGACTGGACACCGGTAATGCGATATACACGTGGACACCGACATAAAATTGATAATTATATACCATTAAAATATGAAACTTTATTATACTGTTAGTGCTGGGTACGATTTACCGTCCACACGTCCTTCTAATTCCATAGGTGGGTACCAATCATCCACTATGGTTCAGAACGACGTGTATAGTGCCGTATTTGGAGAAATAAGCCTATTAGCAGAGTCTAAAGGGAGCAATGAATATATTGGGTTGATGTTGGTTAATGATAGTGATACGGATTTGACCAATCTGAAGTTCTGGTTTAAAGACGTTGAACCGCCGACACAATCTGTTTTGGAGTTTGCTGCTGTCAAGCCTGCTATTGATGAGAATGGTAATGCGTTTATTGAACGTTTGGCGACGATTAATTCACGTCCACAGAACATAACATTTTCACACCCTACGGAAGATAGTCCTGCGAATTTGGGAGACATGTTGGCAGGTGCTTCTATTGGTGTGTGGCTGCATCGTAAGATAGATAAAGATGCAGCTAAAGAGATTTATGATAATGTGGCAATGCGTGATCCAAAGAATTGGTACAGATATATCCCGGTTAAGCAGGCCGAGTTCGAGGGTGCTGAACTGAATTTTGTTTGGGATTAAGTTTGGCAATTTGGATTTTTGTTTTTACCTTTGTTAATCAATGGTAGAGATATGGAAAAGAAGTTGTTGGATTTATTCTTGTATGTGAAAAGTTCATTTTATGGGAATGCGTTCTACAAACCTTTTCTAACTCCATCTGAGGAAACGCTCTTAAAAAATTTTGTAAAGAAGACCGCTGGCTGGAATGATGATTCCTATTGGAATTTTATCTTGTTTTCTTTTGAACGAAGAAAAGATCAAAGCACACTCCATGCAATTTCATTATCTTGGATATTTGGGGAGAAATCTCTCCAAGCATGGAGAAACAGGTCGGAAAAGTGGGTTTATTTTGTAGATCAATTTAAATCCAAATACAGGCTCGTAAATCCGCTTAAAGAGAGCTCTAAAGTTATCTCGGAAGAGTATATGGAAACTCAGAGATCAAAGTGGGTAAATACGGCCAGAGGTTTTTTGAATTGTAGTAGTTTTGGTAAAATGATATATAACCAGATGAGCCCGTCTTGTTCTGGCTGTGAATATAAAAAAATTTGTGCAGGTGGATAGTTTTCCAAAAGTCGGGTTGATTTGTAAAAGTTGCTATTTTCCAAGGCTTACAGAGTTGGAACTGGTTAATAAGGCCGGGGTCATTACTCATGTGGGGGTAAATTATTTTTTACTCCATACAGAAATTGGAGAAAAGGTGATTATAAAATATAATCATTATAAATTGGTAAAGGATAAATTTTATGAGCCAGAGGTGGGAGCAAAAACCGTGTAAGTGTGGTTCCCATTTTATTCAGAATAGAACGAAATGGTTATGTTCTGAATGTGTGTTTAAGTTGAACCATCAGGGGAAGACGAGAGTGCAGGTTTATAAAGAACGATCCAAACCAAAGCAGAGGAAGAAGACTGGGGAGCGGGAATTATTTTTGGAAATTTGGGCTGAAAGAGCCCACTATTGCGTAAAATGTGGGAAATTTTTGGGCCACACGCCACGTCCAGAATTTTTCAGCCACATACATAGCAAAGGGTCCAGGCCGGATTTAAGGCTGGTAAAGGAGAATATTGAACTGAATTGCAGAGAGTGTCATTATATTCATGAATTCGTAGGGGATGGACGAAATTGAGAAAAGTATAAAGGATAAGAATTTTGTGCAGCAATATTCTACTCTGGTTAAGGCTGGGGATTTTGCAGGTGCAATAGATTTATTGAAGTCTCGTTCGGGTTACTATAAAGATAATCCAGAGAACCGTAAATTAGGACGTGTTGGTATGCGTTACGGTGGTTCTACAAAAGAAGAATCTATTTTAAGTAAAGATACGCAGTCCCGATATTTTAAGAATGGGGAATGGGACAAAGAACGTGTTAAGCGCGTTCATGAGCCTATAATCAAAGAATATTTGGATAAGGCAAAACCACAGAAGGAGCCAGTTGCGACTCTTATGATGGGTGCTCCTGCTTCGGGAAAAGGTACGGTTCTTCGTTACCTTAAAGAGTCTGGGAAAATTAAAGACGAAGGAGTGCCAGTAGACCCAGATGAAATCAAGACAGAAAAGATTCCTGAATACAAAAAGTATGTAGAGTATGATAAGAAATTCGCTTCTTCTAAAGTGCATGAAGAGGGTTCTTATCTTGCTAAAGTTGTGATTAATAAACTCACAGGGATTAAATCCAATCTTATAATAGATAAAGTCTTTCCAGAATATAATAAATTATTGAAACAGATTGATGCTTTGAAAAATTCTGGTTACAAGGTGCGTGTCGTCTATGTAAGTATTGACGATTATAAAGAGGCGTATAAACGTATGCTCGCAAGAGGAGAGAGAACTGATCGCTTTGTTCGTGAGGATTATTTCCGCTGGGCTCATCAAAATGTTCCAAAAGCATTTCGTAAGTTGGTGGAAAATCTTCCAGAAGGAGTAAGTGTTGAAAAATATGATAATAATGTGGGGCGTGGAGAATCGCCAAAATTAGTGGAAAGTTATGGAACAGGAAAGAAAGAAAAAGTTTAATTTCGAGGAATTAATGCAACGGAGCAAGCCTATCGATGAATATGGCTGCTATTTCACTACAGAGGAACGTGATTTTATGGGGAAGCATGACCTTGTGCGGTTTGCAAAGAAATTCCCCCTGGATGCGGAGATATATATGGCTGAGGATTGAGTATGGCAGCTAAAAAGAAACGTATAGCCTCAGAAATATTTGAAATCCCTTTAGAGGAATTAGCTGAGAAAGATGTCCTGGAGTTATTTGGGTATATCTTAATGACCCATGGAGAGGTTCGGGCTGCTGACCTTTTAGAGAATGGGGATTTTGAAGATGACTCCCTGCATGAACAACTCTTGGATATCATCAAAGAAAACAGGAAACGGAAACGGGTTATTCACTTTCACGATATTGCAGACACCCGACTCCACTATTACTATATAATCGGGTACGAGAAAGGGTATACCGATGACGATGAACCTACAATAATTTTGAATAAATTTGAGGATTCTATAAAGGATAACCCGGTGCGAAACGTGGTATTGGTTTATGACGATATAGATGTTAGGGATGAAGATTACGAAATTTTAGTTGAAAAAATTTAGAATATGAACACTTCGGTAAAATACATTGTAATGGCCGACACCGAGACTGGTGGGCTGCCAAACAAAGACAGTAAAGCATTTTTAGACGTTGCTCTTATAGAGGTGGCGTGTGTGGTTGTGGATTGTTTGACTCTGTCTATTGTTGACAGATATTCCAATATCATCAAGCCTTACAAAGATGGCCTGGAATACAATCCTAAAGCAGAGGAAACACATGGGATTACTCGTAAGATGATTGACGAACTTGGTGTGGATTGCAAGGTGGTTTATAAGGATGTAAAAGAACTGCTCAAAAAGTATACGAATCCACGGCAAAAGGCTATCCTCGGTGGTCACAATTTTACCGGGTTCGATATGCCATTTTTTGAAGAGATGTTCCGGTTTTATGATGATGATATTTACAATTACGTCAAATGGGTTGAAGATACCCAAAAATTGGAATATTACACCACTCTTGAGGGTGAGAATTATAAGTTAGGAACCTGTTGTACCCGTCATGGAATTGAACTGGTAGAGGCTCACCGGGCTTTAAAAGATACGGAATCTAATGCAGAATTGATGATCAGCTACCTGAAGAGGCTTCGGGGCTATGGTGCATCAGCAGTAGAAGCTCTGGTCAAAGAAGAACGTTTTCGTGAGACTTTTCAGTTAGGGTAATGGACAGCATCGAAAATATTTCATTTCAACAAAGGGCACACGTTTTTGAGGTGGCAAACGAGATAATTTCAAATTTGCCACCTAAAGCGTTACAACAACTGTCCGAGGCGTATGATAATGATATTGAAAAATTGTTGGATGAAATTTTCACTCAGACTGTAAATGTAATAAATTTCAATAAGACCATAGAATCCCAGAAAATAGATTATCTGGAACAGGTTAAGAGTTCTATGGATAACAGTTTGAAGAAGCTGTCCTACAATTATTTCAAGACTACCATGCTGACGAATTTCCGTCAGGGTTGGAGAAATTTGGAGTGGGGGAATATGATTCAACTATTTCCTAATTCTGTATATCTTGCTGCACGTTCTCACGGTAAATGTCTTGCACCAGATACAGAGGTTGTGATGTTTTCTGGGGAGATTCGTAAAGTGAAAGATTTAAAGGTTGGAGATTTGTTGATGGGGGTTGATAGTACCCCCCGTAAGATTTTAGAGTTGCACACAGGCACAGATGAGATGTTCTGTGTAGAACAGTCCAGGACGGAAAATTACGTTTGCAATTCGGAGCATATTCTCCATTACAAATATAGAGAGTATATTTGGAATAATGCTTTACGAAAGAGGGGTAACTATTATGATTCCATCCAGGAAACTCCGGTAAAAGAGTTTATCAATTTTTCTAAAAATAAGAAGAATCGTTGTAAATCTTATCGTGTTAAGGGGTGGGAACTCCCTGAAAAAGAACAGCCAGTTGAACCGTATTTTATTGGATTATGGTTGGGCGATGGGAATTCTGGGAGTACCCATATTACCAATACAGACCCAGAAGTTATTGATTATTTATATGGGTATGCAGGGCGTTTGGGTTTAGGGGTTTCCAGAGGAAAAGGAGAGGCTAAATTTCATTTCAAGATTACAAATGGAGTTCCGGGTCAACGCAATAAGATTCTCAATACGCTGAAATCCTTGGATATGCTTAATAATAAACATATCCCTGACCTGTATATGTATGGCAGTAGAAAGCAGCGTTTGGAATTACTGGCTGGTTTGTTAGATTCTGATGGCCATTTCTATAAAAGTGAGAATACTTTTGATATAGGGATGATTAATGAACGGTTAATGAAGCAAGTTCAGGAACTTTGTTGGTCTTTAGGGTTTAGAGCTTCTTTCCGTACACATACTTCTATTCTGAATCTTAAAGGTGGGCCGACAGAATATACAGGTTATTCGGTAAAATTGTCTGGAGACACTTGGGATATTCCAACGAAGATAGCACGTAAAAAGGCGATTAAAAGAGAAAAACATTGGATGGATTTACAAAAATCTTCATTCAAGGTTTCCTCTATGGGGGTTGGAGAGTATATTGGGTTTAGTGTAGATAAAGATCATTTATTCCTTTTAAAGGACGGAACTGTTTTACATAATAGTTTTGAGTTCTGTTATGCGTTTCCTTTGTGGCGGTTGTATAGTTATGACCGTCCGAATGTAATGCAGCCAAATACACCGGATAATCAGAACAGGAAAGAGACATGTATTATCACCAATACAATCACTCTTGGAAAGGAGCATATTGACAAGATTGTAGAGGAGATAGAGGTGAACGATTTACTGGCTGAGAAGTTGAATCCAAATGGAAAGGCCTCTCTTGCTGCTACTGGAATTGAGACAGAACTTGGGGCGAAAATCCATTTACGTGGTAAGGACGGGTTTATTCGTGGTCTTCACGTTGGTGCAGTCGTTTGTGATGACTTGCCGGACGAGAGTTCGATTTATTCTTTGGAACAGAGGGAAAAGCTCCACAACCTTTTCAAAGGTGCTATTTCTCCTATTGTGGAGCCTTATGGATATTTCTTGGTATCTGGTACACCATATCAGGAACGAGACCTCTATTACGAGTTAAAGCAGGATAAACGGTTTAAGGTATTTGAGTACCCAGCTATTTTCCCGAATGGGAAATTGTTGGCCCCTGACCGTTTTACGTTTGATAAGCTCATGGAAGAAAAGGCTTCCCTCGGTAGTCTTGTATTCAGTAGAGAGTATTTGGTGGTACCTATTTCTGATGATGCTACGATTTTCCCATATGAGATATTGATGCGTTCTGTTATTGGAATGGAGAATATTTCATTTTCTGATAACATAGAGGGGTTCCCGATTAAACTGAAAAAGGTTGTTATCGGTGCGGACTTTGCAATATCTGGCAATGTTTCTGCCGACTATACGGTTTATACTGTTTGGGGGATGGATGAACAGGGGCTTTATTATTTGCTGCATATGTACCGAGTAAGAGGTGCAAGCCATGATGAGCAAATAAATCAGCTTGTTTCATTGGATCAGCGGTTTAAGCCAAATATGATTGTTGTGGAGAACAACGGGTTCCAGACTATTCTTGGTTCTATGGCGAAGCAAAGGGGGTTGAGGAATATTGAACCGTTTACTACCACCAGCAGCAACAAGAAGGACCTCCATAGTGGGCTTCCATCTTTGGCTGCTATGTTTGAACGTGGGGAAATTCGTATTCCTTATAAAGCCGGGAGAACGAAAGAATTGGTTGATGTGTTGTTTGGAGAATTTAATTCTATTGCATTCCGGAGCGATAAAGGTACTTTGGAAAGCGTTTCCGGACACGAGGATACCTGTATGAGTTCGTTCTTTGCTCTGACTAATTTACGAGAAAATAAGGCAGTTAAGATCAAGATTGATTTAGTATAAAATTTGTATGAGTTCGAAGTTAAATGAAAATTTTCTTGCAGAGTTATTCAAGTTAATGTTCATAAATCCGGCGGTCATGAAAGTGTGTGCCGGGTATTTGAATTACACTCTGATCCCTAAAGAAGAGATAGGGTATAAAGTTGTTTTGCGAGACTGTTTAGAGCAGTTCCAATCAACTGGCAAACTTCCTTCTTTGGGGGTAATTGCTCAGAAGTATGCTATTAATGAGCAGGTCCAAAAGACCATTAATGAGATTAAGGATGCAAATGCGGTTGATTATGAGCTGATTATTAACCAATTGGAAGAGTACATACGAGACAGCGAGTTTACGATTCTGAGCAAACGTGTGTACGATTTATTCCAAGAGGGTAAAAAGGCAGAAGCAATTCAAGTAAATTTCGAGGAAAGCCAACGAATTTTAAATATTTCGCTCAGGCAAAAGGGCGGTAAGTTTAAAAAGGTTTTTGCAGATTTTCATGAGAACATAAAAGAGAATATTGAGGAAAGTTCTTCTGAGAAGAATAATTCTCGTGTTCTGTTTGGCATAGATGCTCTGGATGACTTTACAGAAGGCGGTGGAGAGATTACCGATACTGTTTTATGGATTATGCGTTCCGGGGTGGGGAAAAGTACCGTTCTAAGATATCATGGACTTGCAGCAGCATTAAATGGAGAACCAGTTTTACACATTCAAGCAGAGGGAAGTCAAAAACAGGTATTGAACAAATACGATCAGATGTGGACTTCTATGAAGTTTGGAGAGGTTCGTCGTGGCAATATACCGCCTGAAAAACTGGAAGCCATAGATAAAACCATTGCAGAGATGGCCCTTTGGGGTAAGGACGTGGATGTGTATGCCTTTGAGAAGTTTGGGGACGCTTCTATGTTGGAAGTTCGTAACTTGATTTTAGAGTACCATAAGATAAACGGGTATTTTCCAAAGGTGGTGATTTTAGACTCTTTGGATTTGATCGTTACCGGGGAAAATAAGAAAGTTGATACTGACCCGGCTTACATAAAATATAAACTCCAAAAGTGTGCTCAGAGGTTTAAAGACCTTGCTACAGAGTTTGGATTTTTGGGGATTACTGCAACACAGACAGGGGATGTTTCGTTTGACATATGGAATGACCCTGATAAGGTTATTACGAGGAATAACACAGAAGGAGACCGCACCCTTGTAAAGCCTTTTTCGTTTGTGTTTACGGGTAACGTAACTCTCAAAGAGGGGGAAGAAAATTTGCTCCGAATTTACTGTGACAAATTACGAGATTACAAAAATAACGGCAAGATATTCAAGATAGCAACCGATTATGATCATGGTCGCTTCTATGACCGACGCACTACCATGGAATTATATATGCACGGTGAGGATAGCCTGCCAGCAGTTAGGGAAAATAAACGTAGAAAGACAAACGTCGTATGATCGCATTTGACAAAGAAGAAATCGTAGATTCGTTAGGACTTGTTCCGTTCGGAAATCAGGGGTGGTTATCTAATAATGAGGATTGCCCGTTTTGCCATAAGCCGAAGAAGTGGGGTGTCCTTATGGATGGGGATGCTAATATTTTTCACTGTTGGAAATGCAGCACAAAAACGTCCCTTTATAATTTCTTAAAGGAATTAGGACGTTTGGATTTGGTACGAACGGAGTATGTGAAATCTAATAAGAGTACTTTGATGGTGGTTGGAGAGCAGCCGACGAAATTGGAGAGGGAAGAACTCCCAGAGGTTACGCTTCCGATTAAGTTGCAACCTCTAATAAATGACCCCTATTTGGATTCCCGTAATTTCTTACCCATGCACTATAAAGAATTTGAACCGTCATTTACGGATTATTTTATGGAGAGTAGGTTAAAGAATTATATTATCTTCAAGATAAAACAAAATGGGATTCCGGTTGCATGGTTGGCACGTAGCAGAAGGACGAAGGAATGGCACATAGAAAATCTGAAGTATTGCAAAGAGCAGGGGTTACGTCCGACATTACGATACCGAAATAGTGAATGTGATTTTACGAAGATTTTGGGTGGTATGGACACCGTCCAGGATGGAGTAGAAAATCTGATCATTGTTGAGGGGCTTTTTGATAAAGTGAATGTGGATTACCGTTTGTGTATTGATCAACTTGGAACGGAATTTGGTTGCTGTTTTACGTTTGGTAACAGTTTAAGTAATGAGCAGATTGAGTTGATATGCAGTAAGCATCCAAAGAAAGTTACTTTGATGTATGATGAGGATGCACGAGAGGAGAATAAATCTTATGCTTTGAAACTTTCTCACCACGTTAAGACGGTTATCGCTTCTATTACGGTTCCCGGTAAAGACCCCGGAGATTTGAGTTTGAAAGAGTTGTGGGATACGTTGGAGAATGAATACGCTCCTATAAATTATTATACGCAAAAATTAGTGAAAAAGATAGGGTGATATGAGTGGTCAAAATTTGTTAGAATATTTAGAGACGTTACAGTTGGAGTATTTCTCTTACTTGTTTCGTACCAAGATATATGAACTGCCACATTACATAAAGATGGCTCAGGACATTGCCAATCTGAAGGAAGAGAAAATACGGGCAATTGGAGAGCGTTCTGGTGCAAAGCATATATTTACTGATGTTGGGATTTATGACTGTTTTTACAGGTCTATATTTATGAATCCGGTGGGTATGCCTAATTTGAAATATCCTTTGGATAAGGAACGTTCTATGCGATATTGGGATAAGACCTATGCGTTTAAAGCAGATACACCAGTTGAATATGAAGGGAGTTTAGGTGCTGTGTCAATAAATTTTCCGGCTAAAGATCAGTGTCTTGTGAATGTAAATGGAAAAGTTATTTGTTTAGATTATAATTGTTTAACACTAAAAATTGAATTGTGATGAAAGTAAGAATTATGAAATTGCATCCGGGTGCAGTGATTCCGTCGTATGCAAAACCGGGGGATGCTGGCTTGGATTTGACCGCTATTTCCATCAAGGAGACGGATAAGTATGTAGAGTATGGAACAGGGTTGGCAGTAGAGATTCCAGAAGGATATATGGGGCTTATCTTCCCTCGGAGTTCCGTAAGTAAAAAAGATCTGATCCAGGCGAATTGTGTCGGTGTTGTGGACAGCGGTTATCGGGGCGAGGTGTGTGTACGGTTTAAGAAATTGGTGCAGCATAAAGACGTTCAAGTAACTGGTTCAACGATCGTAAATTTGTCTCTAACTGACAAAGAACCGGATATTTTTGGAAACGGTGAGCGGGTAGCTCAATTGATCATTGTACCTTACCCGGTTATTGAACTGGAAGAGGTTGAAGAACTCACCGCTACCGAACGAGGAGAGGGTGGATTTGGTTCTACCGATGAGAAGAAAAGTGCCGAATAATTTTGGTTAATCCAATTCAAAAGTTTATATTTGTACTGTAAACTAAAAATCAGTACAGCCATGAACGAGGAATTGCGGTTAAAGTATTTTCAACCAGAAAATTATATTGGATCATCCATTTCTCAAGATATGATTGGCCTGCCTGTCGTATGGGAACGACAGGGGGCCATTTGTATCGGTGTTCTTAGGGATATTCCAGAGGAAATTACTCCAGATACCGAAGTGGGTGTTTTGCTAAGAGAAGTAAATGGGCGTAATGCCTCTTCTCAACTGCGAATGAAAACTAATATTCTGTATAAGTTAGTATAAAATGGGAGATTATAGTAAGAGAATCATCTGTGATTTAGATGATACCATTTGTCGCACTCTGAACCGGGACTGGGTAAATGCAGAACCTATCATGCCTGTTATTGAGAAGATCAATAGGCTGTATGATTATGGCTGGGAGATATGGATTGTTACCGCACGTGGACAACTTTCTTGCAACGGCGATTCCGAAAAAGCAGATCGTAAATATCGGCCACAGATAGAGATATGGTTGAATAAGCATGGTGTGAAGTACCACCAGCTCTCTTTCCAAAAGAAACTCGCTACATATTACATAGACGATAAAAATTTGACTCCGGAGCAGTTTGTAGATTTGGACATTAAAACTCTTTCGGGAGGTTGGTCTGGTGCGACTGTTGAACTGCGTGAGGGGCGTGTGTTTAAGACACACCATGATACATTAGAGGCTGCTAAATGGTTTAAAGTGGCTTCTCGTTTTGTAAATGTACCAGAGATATATTCCGTCATTGGTGAGACCATTTGTATGGAGTATATTGAAAGTGACTGCCAGCCTAAAATTCCGGATATCGTTAAAGTGATTGACTTATTCCGGGATATACCGCCTATCTACAATCAGAAAAACGGTATTGTCAATTATATAGAACGCATTACCCATCATTGCAAGACAAATGATGATTTTTATGAGATAATTCCTGTCTTGAAGGAAGAATTACGGAGAGCGAATACCGGGTGTTCTTTCTGCCATGGAGATATGTCTTTGGAGAATATTCTTTGCAGGGATGGCAAGATTTATCTGATTGATCCTATTTCGGGGGAAGGGAAATTTTCATCTTGGATGTTAGATGCTTCTAAACTGTTGTATTCGTTACGACGTCATGAGGATTTAATTTCTTATGAGTGGGTAATGGATTATTTTACAACCCCGGATCATGGAAGAGCTAATTCAAGAGTTTTGACATTGTTAGAATTGACTCATTTTATACGTGTTTTTAAGTATGCACCAGAATCTGAGAAAGCAAAATTGAAAGAGAATATTGACTATTTGATGAGTTTTTATGTTCGATAAATTAGAGAAGATACGGAAGTTTAAAACGATAGGATTTACTGCAAGTACGTTTGATCTTCTACACGCAGGGCATGTAATAATGTTGGAAGAGGCAAAAAGTCAAGTTGATTTCTTGGTTGTTGGCTTATTGACCGATCCTACAATATCTCGTCCTGAGAAGAACAAACCTGTACAATCTATACTTGAGAGGTATATTCAATTGCAGGCAGTTAAATGCGTGGATATGATTGTACCTTTTGATACCGAAGAGGATTTGGTTAATCTGATCAAAATTGTACGGCCTCATCTGCGTTTTTGTGGAGAGGAGTACAAGGATGTAGAACATACGGGTAAACATATCCCCGGTGTGAAGATAATCTATAATTCTCGTCAACATGATTTCAGTTCATCAAGCCTGAGGGAAAGAGTAAAGAATGGATAAAATAGAACGTTTCCTGTCTTGTGACTTTGTATTATTGACACGAGGCCGGGTGGATCATCAGCACCTGTTGAGTAATATGCCGGAAGAAATTCTGTCTATGATTACCATAGTATGCCACCCAGGAGAAAAAGAACTACACTTTAAGACGTGGGGTGGTAAGGTAAAGAGAATAACAGAGTATTCTGGAGACTTCGTTGGAGAGGCGAGGGAATGGTGCATTAATAATCTTGATGGAGAGTACGTCTTCTTTTTTGAGGATAATCTCCAATTTCACGTCCGTAAAGACCCCGATTTTGGTGAGGGGAATAAACATGGCCTTACAAACGTTAATTCTTCAAAGTTTAAAGAGGAAACCCTTACGAGCATCTATTATGCTATTTTGCTGGATATTTTTGATAAGTTAGATACCGGGGAATATGGTATGGTAGGCGTCAGCCATAGAACAGGAAATAACCGACAGCCGTTGGATTTTGTGGATAATAGCCGTTTGTATGGGTTTTGGGCCTTGAATAAAGAGAATTATCGTAAGATGCATTCCCGGTTTTCTGACGTCAGATACCGAGAAGACTTCTACATGGAGCTTGAATTTTTGTTAGAGGGTTACAAAGTGGGGGTCTTCTACAAATATGCAATAGATAAAAAGGCAGTCAATCAGAAGGGCGGTTGCAGCAGTTATCGGAAACCAGAGGAAACGAATCAAAATGCCTTTGAAATGGAAAAGATGTTTCCGGGGTTTGTACGTGCTGTAAAGAAAGAAAAGAAATCCTGGAATGGGTACGATGAAGTCTGGGATGTGAATATATCATGGAAAAAAGCGTATGAATATGGCAGGCAGAAAAGAGATATTTAACTTCAATCCAAACGAGAATTTTCATTATTATATCTATTGGATGTGTGAACGTATGTCTATTTTTTGGCAGCGTTATTATGATTTTGACGGGGAATTGACCGATGATCCTATATTGCAGGAGTTTAAGTTTACGAATGTGTATAGGTGTTTGGATCGGGTTAGTAATTACCTGATCGGGAATGTTATCTATGATGGTAAGGAGAGGGAACCAGAAAATATCTTTGCTCGGATACTGCTGTTTAAGCATTTCAATAAGATAGAAACGTGGGAAGCAATAGAGAAGAATTTTGGGGAGGTTAATCTTGAAACCCTGTATGATCCAGAAGTTCCAAAGTTCTTAAAGGCCCAGAAGGAGCCTATGTATTCCAACGCATATATTACCCCGTGTCTTTTCTATCAAGCAGAAAAATACCAGTATCTAAAAGGGTGGGAAAAAGTAGATGCCTATTTTGATATATTCCGTAAAGAGATTTTTGAGAACGGATTTATCTACAAGGTATTGGATTCTAAATCAATGGAAGAGATGTTCAACCATTTCTTATCGTTGGATATCTATGGGGATTTTCTGGCACAGCAATACACGATTGATATGATGTACAGCCCGCTCGTTGATTTTGATGAGAACGAGTTTATCGTGGCTGGACCCGGAGCGAAGCGGGGAATTGGTTGGACTTTTGATATAACAGGTAAGCCGAATTATTCTGAAATAATTAAGTGGGTGCATGCTAATTTTTGGGAATTGGTTGACAAATATGGAGAGGGAGTTGAATTCTTACCTCTTCCGAATAGAGAGCCAACTTTGATAGATTTACAGAATTGTTTTTGTGAGACTTCTAAATATTCTAAAGGTTTGGGTAATAGATTTAATAAAAAACATAATGAAAGGATTAAGAATACTTTCAAACCAAATAAGAATAAGATTATTTATAAGTTTCCACCAAAATGGGGGATTAGCTTGTAATGAATATTGGAAGAATATATGGCCTTACTTGTCTTGTTACTGGTAAAATGTATATAGGGCAAACGAAAAGGGAATTAGATCGTAGAATTTTAGGTCATTTGAGTTCTGCGAAGAATGGTTCTAAGTTCTTAATTCATAAGGCAATTAATAAATATGGATTTGAGAATTTTTATATAGAGGAGTTTGAAGTTATAGAATGTGAAACGCCAGAAGATTTAGCCAGTGATCTTAATGTACTTGAAGAATCTTATATTGAATATTATAATACCTTTGGTAAAGGGTATAATATGAATAAAGGTGGCGATAATGTTACTTTTAATAAAGAAAAATGGTTAGCTTCTATGGAGAAACTTTGGGATGATCCTGATTTTAGAGCGAAGTTATCTCGCGGGGCAAAGAAACGTTTTTCCAGTCAGGTGGAAAGAGAAAAACAATCAAAGAGGATTTCTCAATATTATAAAGATCACCCAGAAATAAAGGAGATTTTCAGCAAGAATTCAAAAAATTATTTTAATAATATTGAGAATCGCAAAAAGCAATCAGAAGCAGCTAAAATTCAATGGGCGAATGATGATGGCAAATTACGTGCAGGGTTAGGAAAAGCCCAGAAGAAAGCGAGAGAAGCACATAAGAAACCCGTTATTCAATATTCTAAAGATGGAGAATTTATATCAGAATTTTCATCTGTAAAAGATGCTTTTGATCAAACAAAAATTCATAATATTAGTTCCTGCTGTAAAGGGAAATTGAATCACCGGACAGCAGGTGGATATATTTGGAAATATAAATTTTAAAGTTTGAGATATGTACGAAGTTGAAAATTTAAATCAGGCCCTTATTATGATGAGTAAAGCCATTGTAAAAGAGGGTGAATGGAGGGAAACAAGGGGTGTAAAATGTCTTGAAATTCCCCACCCGGTTTTGATCTGTATTACAAATCCTACAGATAGATACGTAACTATAGAAGAGCGTAAATGGAATAAGATTCTCCCTTGGATGGAGTCTTTGTGGATCGGTTTAGGTCGTAACGATATGGAACTACCTCTGCGATATGTGAAGAGTTTGGGGGATTATTCTGATGACGGGATGTTTATGAGGGCTGGTTACGGCCCCAGAATTCGTGGATATAATAATTCTTATTTGGATTATGCCTTTAATGGTAAGTACGATTTCGGGATTGACCAGTTACGATATGTGATAATGTCACTCCAAAAAGACATTAATACCCGTCAGGCTTCTATTACGATCCATGACCCGATTAAAGATGATTTCGGAAAAGACGGTAAGTTGAAAGAAACAAAAGATACACCCTGCACTCGTACGATTCAATTTATGGTTGTAGATGGTAAATTGGATTGTACTGTAACAATGCGTTCGAATGACGTGTTGTGGGGGTTTTCAGCGGTAAACGTGTTTAATTTTACGTTGATGCAGGAATATGTTTCTGCTATTGTAGGAGTTCCAGTTGGCAAATATTACCATTTTGCAAATAACCTGCATGTCTATGAAGATAAATATGAGCTCGTAAAACAGATTTCCAAACTGAAAGAAAAAGACTATGCGTCTAAATTCGGTGTGTGGGAGTATGTTAATTGCGGAGGGAATATGTTCACCTCTATAAACGGGTTGGATAAGTGTCTGGAAGAGGTGCGGGATGCTGAACTGGCTATTGTTGCCGGGGAAGAATATAAGAAACCGAGCCATGTTTTGGGGCAAGACTGGGTGAATATGTTTGAGAAGCATTGGAACAAAGAAAAAGAAGTTACGTTTCATAATCCGTACCTTAATGGACTATATTCTTAAGAGGATAGATGCGCTGCTGCGGATGAAGCACGTGGATAGGCTGTCTGGGACACCTACTATCCAGAGGTACAATTTAATGGAGCATCAATATATAGTTGCACAGTTGTTTCGTATTTTTGCAGCTCAAGAAGATGTACCCTATACAGTCCAGGAGTTGGATATCGTGTTGAATCATGATATTTTGGAAACCGAAACAGGGGATTTGTTGTATACGGCAAAGAACCTGAATTCTAAAGTTAAAGAGCATTGGGAGAGCATAGAGCAAGAAATTGCGGAACATTACCCATACTTACTCAGATACAGTGATGAATCTATAAAAGAGTCATTAAACGAGAGACAGCATGCACTCTTTAAATGTTGCGATCTTTTAGACTTGTGGTTGTTTATTGATTCTGAGGAAAATCTTGGGAACCGGGATAAGAGACTGATGGTTGTTAAGGGCCGTACGACAGAATTAATTGTGCAGTTAGCGGAGAGCAATGGATTTAGTAGAATTTTGAAATTTATACGGCAATGGACAGAAAGAAATTAGTATACGGGTTAATCGGAGTTATAGGCTCTGGGAAAGATTTCTTTGCTAAAGAATTGTACAATAATCACACCAATGAGGGGATTCAGGCCACTATTCTGGATTTTAGTGATGGGGTAAGAGATTTAACATTTTCAATTCTGGGGTTGCCAAATCCGCCCTCTATAGAGGCATATAACAGATGGAAGGATCAGAGTAGTGTTATTGTTGGTTTTGATGAAACTGTTACGGTTAATAATCGTAAATTCATGACCAATATTGGTGGACGTTTACGAAAATACGATCCTTTGTTTTGGGCTGACTGGTGTTATAAAAATGCCTTAAAGGTTAAAGATGATTATGACGTGTTTATCTTTAATTCTTGCAGGTACAGCGAAGAATCTAAGAAGATATTTGAGTTTGCAGAGCAGATAAATGCAGATGTCAAGATGTTCTTTACTGATTATAAATCAGAAAGATATTGTTTGTCTACGGATGATTCTGAACGATATGCTATAAAATTTTTACATACTGGAGCCCATCACCGTGAAGACATTACTGAATTAGTAAAACGCGATTTAGAGAATTATTATGGTTAGCGAGCTGAAAGAATTTTTGACAAAAAATAAGATACGTTTCAAAGAAGTTGGTGAGGAATTGTTTGAAATTGATGGGAAGACATACGGCCTTTCTGTTCCAGATAGTTCCAATAGATTCTTTGACACACGTTGCAATTTTGTAGGCAGTCCAGTAAAGGCAGACCGATACGTCTATAAATTCGGAGCGGAGTGGTACTGGCTTAATGTGGGGAGCGAAAAAGAGGTTAAATTTAACCGGATGCGCTGGGTTGGGCTGGCGAATATTTCTATGTTCCCTACTGGCTTTATTGGTGTGCATGGTCAAAGTGAAATCCTGAATGGGTCGGGAAATTATTTTGATTGGGCTAAAAAGGCAAAGTTTCTGGGATTAAAGAGCCTCGGTATTTGTGAGAAGAATTCTTTGTCTGGAGTTATTAAATTCCAATCGGCTTGTGAAGCGGTGGGGATTAAGCCGATTATCGGTATGGAAATTACCGTTTGGAAAGGTGGGGACGTTTATTATGGCTTGAAGTGTTTTGCAAAGGATGAGACCGGATGGCTGAATCTTCTATCCATAAATAAGGTCATAAATACGGAGAATAGCAGAGTCATTGAAGAAGACGTACTGTTTAATTACTTGGATGGTGTTATATCCGTGTTGGACCCCAAAACGTCAAATTTTGCCGATGTACGGAACACACCTTTTGATTACTACCAATTTGATACGGTTGAATATGTAAAGAATGACCGAGATGAGTGGTACCTAAAAAATCTGAAGACATTTTACAACTCTAAGAAGAGGCCGTTGCCGATGTGTGATGCTTACTATATTGACCAAGAATTTTCGGTGGTTAAAGGTAAGTTGAACCGTATATCGTCGGTTACTAATTATGAATCCCATAACCAGCATTTTAAAGACATAGAGGAGTATTACGATGAAGTGTTGGCAATGTTTTCGGAAGAGAAGATTGATGAGGGTATTCCGGATGAGTTTATTGCCGATATGCTGGATCGTTTGGATTTGGTTTGCGAAGAGGTGAATTTTAAGGTGGACACCCATCATCGCCACCTGCCAGCCTATAAAATGACTCCAGAACAGAAGGAAAAATATGAAACAAATGAAGACCTGTTTTGGGATTTGATCCAGCAAGGTTGCCAGAAGCGAGAATTCCTATTCGACCAGTACGGCGAAGACGTTATCATGGAACGCATAGACCGTGAGATTAAGGTTATTAAACTCGGTGAATCTATTGACTATTTCTTAATTCTGTGGGATATTGTTAAATGGTGCCGGGAAAATGATATCTTGACTGGGATCGGTCGTGGTTCTGCTGGTGGTTCACTGGTTGCATATCTATTGGAGATTACCCAGCTTGATCCGCTTCGGTGGGGATTGCTGTTTGAACGTTTCCTGAATGAAGGGCGTGTGGGGCACTATGAGGATTATGAAAAATATATTGTTCATTTTGAGAATGGCGAAACGGTGGAGTTAGCATCTACAGATTATTTAGGTAAAGTTCTTGTAAAAGATTTAAAGGTTGGAATGAACGTTGATATTGATTTTAAGAAAAGTTGATTATATTTAAGGCTGAAAATGTTTTAAATATAATTAAAATGGAAGATTTTCTTAAGAAATGTGTTAATTATTCATTGAAACCGATTTTAACAAATATTAAAAAATCTAAAAAGGGGTATATTTATCTTTATAAGATTACCAATATTATTACTGGAAATATTTATGTTGGATTAAGGGTTTATCATGGATTAGATATAAGCAAGGATTTATATCTTGGGAACGGCTTTAAAGTTAAGGATGGGATTTTGTTAAATTGTTTTAATAATAAGACTGATTTTGCAAAAGAGATTTATAAATATGGATTTGAAAATTTTAAAAAAGAGATAATTTGTTTTTTTGAGAATAAGGCTGATGGGCTGCAATCAGAAAGAAATGTCGTAGATGAAGATTTTATAAGACAAGAAAATGTTTTAAATATGGTTGTTGGTGGGGGTAAACCCCCGACAGGATACGGTGAGAAAAATAATAATTATGGGAATTATTGGACGAGAGAACAGAAAATAAATTTGAGTAGGAAATTAAAACAAGTTGGGCACCAACAAGGGTCTAAAAATGTAAAAGCAAATCCTTGTATTATTTTTGACATGTGGAAGAATGAATATTTGTATTTTACATATAGGAGAGAGTGTATAAATAAGTTAGGATTTTCTCCTGCAGACTGGTTAGTTGGAAAATTTAGATACTTGTGTTTACCTAATGGGTGGAAAGGGGATATAGAGGAAGAATTAGTGAAGATTGGCAATCCTAAATCTTTGGTTCCATGGATTACAAATAAGGAATATTTTAAAGGTATTTCATTTGAGGATTTAAAGAAAAAGACTGGTTTTCAAGGAGGATATTTATCAAGATTTTTAAAAATAAGAGAAAATGAAGATTGTTAAATTAGAAAAAACGACAGGGCAGAGATTCGTGTTTGGGTCTCTGCCTGATAGGTCGCCCCTCCTTTAATCGGGAGGGGCAAAGTGAAATTGATACAGACTTTCCCGGGAGCGACCGGAACCGTGTTAAGGAATATATGGAGCAAAAGTATGGAGCGAGTCAGGTTTGCTCGGTGGGAACATATTCGGCTCTACAATTACGTGCAGCGATTAAAGACTTTAGCCGTTTGGAGAATATACCGTTTGCGGATGTAAATTATATTACGGGGCTTTTAAGCGATAGCGATCGTAAGTTTGAAGACCTTATGGTTGCAGCATGTTCTAATAGTAGGGTAAAGGAATTTATCAACACATACCCGAACATGATTCACGAACTTTCTATTATTTTGGGTGCCCCAAAAGCACGAAGTGTCCATGCGTGTGCGATGATGGTTTTCCCAGATGAGCACGATATGTTCAGATGGTGCCCTATACGTCAGCAAGACGGGCAGATGGTGTCGGAATGGGAAGGAATGGAAATGGATAGTGCCGGGTTCCTCAAAGAAGATATTTTGGGGGTTAAGCAGTTAGATAAATTCCAGGACATTTTACGGTTAATTAAGGAAAACACCGGGGAAGAAATTGACCTTTATTCTGTTCCATTGGACGATGAAAAGGTGTTTGAGTTTTTCCAGAAAGGTTGGAACGGGGATGTGTTCCACTTTGGTTCTAAAGGATTGACCGGGTATTGTAAGGAAGTTCTCCCGACTTGCATGGAAGATTTGATTGCTGCTATTTCGTTGTATCGGCCCGGTGCAATGGAGAATAATTTTCATAAAGAATACGTTCTACGTAAGAACGGCGAACGGCCCGTGGAATTTTATGTAGGTACCGAAGAAATCCTGAAAGAAACGTATGGAGTATTCTGTTACCAAGAGCAGATTATGAAACTTTGTCAGGTGTTAGGCGGGTTGTCACTCGTAGAAGCCGACGATGTTCGTAAAGCTATGGTAAAGAAGAAATACGAGGCATTGCACCAGTACAAAGAAAGGTTCATCCCCTATTATGCTGAAAATTTTGGCGTAACTATGGAATATTCTGAGGGGGTGTGGGAAGCGATTGATAAGGCTGCTACATACCTCTTCAATAAATCTCATGCTGCTGCCTATTCTATTACTGGATATTTGAGTCAATGGCTGAAAGTCCATTACCCGTTGGAATATTGGTCTGTTGCGTTTAGCTATGCAGCCGAAGATGATTATCCGGTTTACGTTTCAGAAATTAACCGTGGAGATACAGGGGTTAAGATCATGGAAGTAGACATTAACAAGTCCGGAATAAATGTGGTATCGGATAAGGAAACGGGGAATATGTATTGGGCTTTGACCTCAATTAAACAGGCTGGGGAAAAGGCGTGTGAACAGATATTTTCTGAACGTGAGCAGAACGGTGAGTATTTCAGTTTTGAAGAGTTTTTAGACCGTCACATTTTTAAGGGGAGTAAAGTCAATAAATCTGTCATTGAAAATTTGGTGGTCTCGGGGGCTTTTGATAACTTGGAAAAAATTGATAACCCGTGTGACCGTATGCGGTTAATAGACCTCTATAGAACTAAATATCGAGTTAAGATAGATAAGGATAAAGACTTGTTTTCCAGCCCAAAAAGAAGTGAATCTTGGTGGTGGAATATCTTACAGAAGCAGATATCTGGATATGGGTGGTTTGATTATCGGTCTATTGTTGAGAAATTTACGCAATACGATAAGGATTTTCCTTATGTTGATATGGACCGTATCCTGGAACCAAAATTTGGGAAAAGCGGTGCAGCAACGACAGCCGGGTATGTGTATGACATAGATATTAAGAACGGGAAGAATGGTCAATTCTGTAAGATTTTTATGGAGCATAATTACCAGTTCTTAACGGTTATTTGTTTCCCAGGAGAATTTCCTGCATACGATGACGTGATTTTGGATAGCAAGGGCAATATCTTGATCCTGAATGGGGAAGTCTATAATGATGAATATTCTGGGAATAACGTTATGCACGTCGGGGGAAGAACGATGATGACACTCTTAAAGAAAGATTAATATGAAAACAGTTATCCACGTTGGAGACCGTCCGTTGATATTGGTGTCAAAGGAGTACGATGATGACATTAATATTGATGAGCTCACCTCTATAAATTATTCAAATTTATATGGTGAGGCTGCAACCGTTTCGGCCCTGCTTAACAAAGTAGGGATGTGGAAATCGGAAGCAGAATCCTACTACCAGACGAAAGTCTTGGAACGCAGTATGTTTGAAGCGTCATTAAAAAAACAGTTGAGAAGAGAAGCGAATTTAAGTGGTGGAAAGTTTACGATTGATGGTGAATCTGTTAAGTTGACAGAGAAATCATTGGAAGACGCAGTCATTTTGGATGTTAAATATCAAACCGTATCAAAGGAGATTATTGAGGCAAAGAGAGATTTAGACATGTTGGATAGTTTGTTTTGGTCAGTACAGGACAAATCCAAGAAGTTGAACAACATTTTAAAACCAGTAACCCCGGAAGAATTCGTATCAGAATTAATTGAAGGAGAAATCAATTTACTATTTATCAAGAAACCAAAATTGTAAGAAAATGGAAAAGAAAGCATTTGACAGAAGTAAGTTTAAACCAGCAGAATTGTCAGTTGTACAGCAAGAAGAAAAACGTGCGGACAATATGGGTGAATTTGGGGGCCGTCGTGGGTTCACTCAGTATGTAAAATTAGAGGACGGTATTAACGAAATGCGGGTATTCCCGGCCATGGACGGTTCTTCTCCGTATGTACCCTATTGCACCTGCTCTCTGGAAGTGGAAGTAGATAAGTACGAGAACGGTAAAGTGGTTGGGAAGGAAATCAAAGATAAGAAGATTTTTGATGCTGCTGTCCATAGTAATGTGATGGGCGGTAAAGACCCGATTGAGCTTTACATTCGTTATGTTGAGGAACTGGCAGAACAGTACCAAGACCGTGAGGAAAAGAAGAAATTCTTGGCCCCTCTGGACTGGCGTACCACTCCTAAAGGAAAAGTTCCGGGGATCAAACCGATCAAGAGTTTCGTTTGCTATGTGTGTGTAAAAGGAGAAACGGAAATTCGTCGTCTTCAGTTACGTCCACAATGGTTCCAGGAGATGAATCGTATTTCGGCTCGGGAAACTACGGATGAGGTAGTTACTTTGGATGTATTTAGCGATCCAGATTCTGGGTACCCGCTCATTATTGAGAAATCTAAAGATGAGAAAACGGGTAAGGACGTATACTCTATTTCGGCAAAGACACCGAGTCGGGGTCAATCGTGGGAACAGTTTTTCTCAATTAACATGATCCCGGATGAGCAGTTGGAAAAACTTTCCAAACTGGAACCGCTGAAAGACACCTATGTGAATAGCTATTCGGAACGCGACTGGGATTTTGCTATGGATGGCCTGAAACGATTTGACCAGAAGCATCCAGAGTACAATATCTTCTCTAACGACCAATTCTTGGACGAACTGGAAGCCCTGTATAAATTGGTGCCAGCATCGGAAAAGAACGAACAGGAGCAAGAAAATGAGCCTGCAAAAGAGGAAGAAAAGACGAGTCGTCCAGCAAGAACGGCACCTGCTGCCAAACCTGAGCCAAAGGAAGAGTCCGTATCCGAAAGCAAATACCCGTCTATTGCAAAGATGAAGATGTTTATCCGGGATTATATGGAAGATAAATATCCCGGTGTAGACCTTCCTCGCCTTTCTGAGAAAGAGCTGCAAGAGTGGTATGATTTGGCATATGACGAAAAGGAACTTCCTATTGAGGAACCGGACGCACCTGCTAAAGAGGTTGAAGAACCCGTGGAAGAAACCGTACCCGAAAAGGAAGAAAAGGCAGTTGATAAATCTGCCACTACCGAAATTCCTGACGATCGTATGGAACAATTACGCAAAATTCGTGAAATGCGTGGCAAACGTTTAGGAAAGTAATATCAATAATGCAGGGGGTGAAAATCCCCCTGCTTATTAATTTTTAGTTATGAGAAATCCTTTGTTTGTAATTTCAAACGATAAACATTTAACGAACCAGAATATAGAGATTTTTGAAGACCTGTGTAAGCAAGAGATTAAACTTGCTACCGATTTAGGCGTTAAGGATGTTCTATGGCTGGGTGACATATTTGATAGTCGTATTGCACAAAGAGAAGAGGTGTTGAATGCTGTTGGTAGGTGTATAGAATATTACCATGCAGCAGATTTAACAATACATTGTATACCGGGGAATCACGATAAAACGGTTTATTCCTCCCCTACTTCATTTCTGGATGCGTTTGTACACCATCCTGGATTTGATCTAATGAGCTACCCTATCATTAAAAATATTGCAGGTGTTGAAATTTTATTTATGCCATTTTTTGAAGATGGGGTTTGGATAGATTTATTTGATCAGGCGAACGAGTGTACAAGCAATGAAACTATCCTTTGTTCTCATATAGCCGTTAAGGGGAGTCGGAATAATGACGGGACAACTGTGGACACACCAATTTCTCCCGCTTTGTTATCTGGATTTAAATGTGTATTTTTGGGGCATTACCACAATGCACAGAAGATAGGGAAGAATATTTACCATTTGCCGAGCACCTACCAACGTAATTTCGGCGAGGACGCTGAAAAAGGTTTTACGGTATATTATGATGATGGAACTCATGAATTGGTGAAATCAAAGTTTAAAGAGTACCGGAAAATTAAGGTAGATACAGATAGTTTGACCGATGAAGAAATTTTGGATTTAGCGAGACAAAATAGTGAGGGTGATGGTTTAGTTCGGTTAGAATTGGTTGGAGACCAAAATCGGCTAAAATCAATCAATAAAGGAGCTCTGTCTTCTATGGGGGTGGATGTTAAAATGAAGTTTACAGAAGTAGAGGTACAGGATAACGAGCTGACCGAGGAAGTTAAAGAGTTTACGTCCGATGAAATTCTGAAGAAATTTGAGGTATTCTGTAAGGAGAAAGGGTATAAGTTAAAAACAGGTAAAAAATATTTGGAAGCCGTATGTCAGACACTATAAGAAATTTCCGCAAAAAGATTGAAAAAGATTTTGCGAAGAATACCATTGTTACAGAGCACCGTTCTACAGAGTTTTATTCTACGGGAGTCCTTTCTATTGATATGGCTTTGGGTGGTGGATGGGCCAAAGGCCGTATCGTTAGTTTGAGTGGATGGGAAAGCAGCGGTAAAACGACCGTCGCTATTCTTTCTGCTATTGAAGTGCAGAAGACCGGACGTCCGGTGGTGTACATAGATCATGAATGTGCATTTGATCAGGATTACGCAGCAGACCTCGGGTTGGATATGTCTCCGGAAATGTTTATTTTGCTGCAACCCTCTGATGCTGAAGATGGGGTGGAACTGGTACGTGAGGCTATTAAGGTGCCGGAGATAGGTATGATTATCTTGGATTCCGTTGCCAGTATGACTCCACGAGTTATGATGGATGCAGAAGCAGGAGATCAAAAGATGGGGGTTTTGGCGAGACTGTTGTCTACATGGTTGAAAGTATTGGTAAAACCGTTGGAAGAGAATGGTTGCACCCTATTACTCTTAAACCAGTTTCGAGAAAAGATTGGTGTAATGTATGGGAATCCGGTAACGTTGCCGGGTGGAAATGCAATTAAATTCTTTACGTCCCAGATGGCAGAAATTACTAAAGCTGGGCAAGAAAAGGATGGTGATGATGTGTTGGCACAGAAGACTCGTTTTAAGGTTACGAAGAATAAGGTTGCACCACCATTCAAAAAGGCTGAGTTTTTGATCCGTTTTGGTACGGGGGTTGACAAGGAACAAGACGTGTTGGATGTTATCATCAATTCAAAATTCTTTGAGAAGCGCGGTTCTTGGGTGTACTATAATGATGAAAAGGTCGGGCAAGGTGCAGCCAGCGTTCCAGGATGGCTTGAGCAGCATCCAGATGAGTATAAGAAAATTTTGGACGAACTTTTAGGGCGTAATACAAAATGAGATTAGGAAAAATAGAGCTGAAAGATTTTCTTTCGTTTGAACATTTAGAGTATACTTTCCCGGATTATCCGGTATTGGTACAGGGTGAAAATCGTACCCCTGCACAGATGGAAAGCCAGGAAAGCAATGGAACCGGGAAATCCAGTTTGGGTTCCGGAATTTCGTATGCCGTTATGCAAGAGGCACTCCGTAAGAGTGATTTGCAGGACTGTGATCTTGTCCGGTGGGGTTGTGATAAAGCCATTATTGATCTGAGTATAATTTGCGACGTACGAGAGGAGATTTTGTGGATTCATCGGGTAATACCCAGCAAGGGTTCTACGAGGCTTGAATTGTCTATTGAGAAATCAGGCAAGAAAGAACCTGTTAAATTTGCCACAGTAAAGGACGGCAATAGTTTTATCCTGGAGTGGATGGGTGGCATAAGCAAAGAAGATTTGAAGAGTTATTTTATGATTAACAAAGATAACTATAAATCATTCTTCTCATCCAGTAATACGGATAAGATTAAAATTATTAGCAGGTTTAGTAAGTCCGACAAGATTGATAACGTGTTCCCTCTATTGGAAAATGATATTGACGAATTAAATAAGAGTCTTGACGTTCCACGGAGAGAAATACAGAGACTAAACGGTCAGTTGGACGTGTATAGGGAAAATCTTGAAGAGGAGAAAAATCGTGATTTAAAAGAAGAACGGGACCAAAAGATAAAAGATTTAGAAACGAAGATTGAAGAGGCCGAAAAAGCGAAAAAAGAAGCGGATGCAAATTGCAAAGACTACCGAGAAAAGAAGGCTGCTGCCGATGCAACTATTAAGAAGAATTTAACGGAGATAACCAAAGTAAACAAGGATATACAGATTGAGGAAGAGAATATTGACTTTGACGATATTTATACCCTGATTGATACGTCTGTTGCCCGGTTCGAACAGGATAAAACAGAAAAGGAAAAGGAACAAGCCCAAAAGACCAAAACCAAGAAGGAGTTGAATGAGAAATTCGCTGCTATTGAAGTTTGCCTTATGGGGACGATTACCTGTCCGAAATGTGGTCATGAGTGGGTGCAGGAAAATGATCTTGGGCTAACGTTGCCGGAATTGGTCAAGGAAGGAGAAAATACTGGCAAACAAATAGAAAGTATCCAAGATGAGATTGGAAAGATTGACACCTATATTGCAGGCATTGAATCCCAGATTAAAGAATTCGTAGAAGAGCGAGAAGTTACCGAAAAGGATGAAAAGGCTTTACGAGAGAAGATAAACGTTTTGAAGCTGGCTGTAAGAACTTATGAGAATACGAATACAGATTTAGATACCAACATTAAACGATACGAGCGACACATTGCAACGTTTGAAAAGGAAGCAGCTACTTACGAAGAAAATATTAAAACTTGGAAAGCCACGATTATTGACCTGAAAGGTTCTGTACTGGTAAACGGCAAGATATTGGAAATTGAAGGGAAGATAAAAGAAACAGAAGATTTAATAAAGAAAAAAGAAGAGGAAATTAGTGGGTTAGAAAGTCAGTTATTAGAGTTGAATTCTTGGAAGCTTCATTTTAAGGATTTTAAGATGGAGCTTTCCAAGGAATCTCTAAACGTTATCCAGTTGCATATCAATAAGTTCTTGGAGACCATGCACAGCGATTTGAGGGTAATGGTTGAGGGGTATAAAAAACTCGCAAGCGGTGAAATACGTGAAGAGATTACCCCGTATGTAGTGCGGGACAGCGTTAAGAAATTTGGAGCGTTTAGCGGTGGAGAACGGGCTCGCATGGAGATATCCATGATTCTGGCGATACAGTATATGATCAATGCGACGAATCCTTACGGTGGGTTACAGTTCCTACACATAGATGAAATCACGGAAGGGATGGACCCTCTGGGTGTTTCTATGATGATGAAATCTTTGGATGGAATGAAATTTTGTATGCTGGTTACAACTCACGTCACTGCCAGAAATTTGTATGACAAAAATCTGGTTATTGTCAAAGAAAATGGTGTAAGCAGGTTGAAGGATGGCGAGTAATTATGTGAAATACTGGTGGGGGATTGACCCCGGTGCAAAAGGTTGTATTTGCTCTCTGGATGAGAAAAATAATGTGGAGTTTTACCCGATTGAAAAAATTAGTGGTAAGGTTATTAATCTGGCAGAGATTGCGAATTGGATATGCGACCGGGTGTTCCCGTATGGGGATAAAGAACCGGAGTATATTTTGGAGCATGTTGTTTTGGAAGATGTTCATAGTATATTTGGTTCATCTGCAAAATCAAATTTCCAATTTGGGTGGATAAATGGTGCTTTAGAGGGGATTCTGTCTACGTTTAAAGTGCCGTACACGAAAGTCGCTCCTAAAATGTGGCAAAAAGAACTTTGGACTGGTGTAAAACCTGTTCTCAAAAGGGGTAAGGATGGGAAGTCTATTGTGGATGTAAAGGGGACTTCTTTGATTGCTGCTAAGAGGCTGTATCCTAATGTGGATTTCCGTAGGACTCCAAAGTGTAAAAATGATGACGATAATTTGGTAGACGCTCTAATGATGGCTACCTTTGCAAAACGTAAATATTGATCTAAAATGGTTGAATTTTATTGTTCTAATTTAAACTGCGAAAACAATTTAAAATCTGTTCCTGTTGAGAAATATAGGATGGTTATGAATCGGGAAATGGGTAAGGTTGAGCCGAAAGGCAATTTGATTTGCCCTCTGTGTGGTAGTCCGTTAGTGGCTATTGAGGAAGACCCTGAAGAAATTCAAGTCAGTTTTTCCGCATTCTCCCATAAAAGCAGCCGAGAAAAAGGAGAGATTTTGAAGAAACGAGCTCATAAACATTATGAGCGTTACGGTGGTAGGGACGAAAAAGAATACCGAAAGAACAAGGTCGTTAAAAACTATTTCGGGAATGAATAAAGAATTATTTAAAAAGTGCTGGGAAATTGTTGACATAACAGGTTCCAGCGTCCTGATTGTAAAGAATTGGGATATGTTTTACGTGTATTTTGTTGGCAGCGGGAATTTCATCCCAAAGAGCATGCACAACAATTATAACGAAGTTAATGAGGTGGTAGATATTACGGATATACTACCAACTATTGATAATTTTGGCACATTAACAGATCAGATTGTTCAGGACAAGACTCAGAATCTGCCTGCACTTTCTTTCCGGTTTGGTCATGGTGATTTTATGTGGCTGACCAATAAACGAAATAAAACCTTTGTATAATGAAGACACAACAACAATTAGAAGAGGCGATAGTGCAGTATAATGAGGAGTACCGGGCCGGGAACCCCTCTATTTCTGATGCTGAATATGATGCCTTACTGGAAGAGTTAAAAACCCGGTTCCCAGATAGTGAGCTGGTTAAAAAGGCTATTATTGAGGAAGCTCCTGTGGATAGGATGGAACCTCTGCCGATACCCATGTATTCTCTTGATAAGAAAAAGAATATAGAGGATATAATTAAGTGGGTTGAGGAGTGTGTTAAGTACGGTGAAAAGAGCATTGTGATAATGCCTAAATATGATGGTATATCGCTGTGTGTAGATGAATATTCCGGGCAAGCGTGGACACGTGGTGACGGGGAGATGGGCCAGAATTCAACGGATTATAAAAAATTAATGCGTTGCTCTGCTTTGAATCGTGCTCGGTTCAATCCAAAATATACGTTTGGAGAAGCCATTTTTGGAGTTAAGCGTTGGCGTAAAATCCAGGAGAAGACTGAATATACTACTGCACGGAATGCGGTTGGCGGTCTTTTGAATGCAAGTTCTCCTTCGGATTTGTTACGGGACGTCGATTACGTCCGTTACGGTACGACCAGCGATCTTAATAAGTCGGTTCAGTTAGGTTATTTGGCCGAAGCAGAAAATCTCTGTAATGGGGTTAAATTCTCCGTTATGGGGGTGAATAATTTTACAGACACTTCTACAGATTCTATCAAAGCCGTTTTTGAGAAGTTGTTTGAAGATTGGTCTGAAGATTACAAGATTGACGGGCTGGTACTGGAAGTAGATTCTACCGAGGTACGTGCTGCAATGGGTCGGATGCCTAATGGGAACCCACGTTATTCTATTGCCTACAAGAATCCAGAATGGGATGTTAAGGCCGAGACGGTGGTAAAGAAGATTGAGTGGAAAGTTTCCAAAGACGGTAAATTGAAGCCTGTTATTCAGGTGGAGCCCGTGGAAATTAACGGTGTTACGATCTCCAATGTTACCGGGTACAATGCCAAATACATTATCGACCAGCATATCGCAGAGGAATCCGTTATTAAGATCGTACGATCTGGGGACGTTATCCCGAAGCACGTGGAAACGGTTAAGTGGAACAACAATACCCACCGGGAAATGATGGATGATATGATGATTTGTCCATCGTGTGGGAAATCTGTTACGTGGGACCCAAACTTTGTAGAGTTGGTCTGCTATAATCCGGACTGCCAGCAGAAACAAATTTCTTTGATGGTGTATGGGTTTATGACTTTAGGTTTGGAAGAGTTCGGCGAACCTACTCTGAAGAAATTCTGGGAAGCAGGTTACACCACTATGGATGATGTTTTGGCTATGACCGAAGAAGATATGCAGCAAATTCCGGGGGTTGGAAAATCACTTTCTAAGACAATCTTTACACAGTTGGAAAATTTGAAGACAACGGGCGTTCCTTTGGCTAAATTGATGTGTGCCTTGAACGTGTTCGGTGGTGTTATCGGTGAAAAAGGTTGTCAGTCTATTTTGGATGGTCTGGAACCAGAAGATTTGGATGCTCTTTTGGAAGAAGACTTCTATGATTTTGATACAGCCGAATATCGTGAAAAAATTACAACTATCCACGGAGTAGGGTATGAATCTTGTATGGCATTCATTCAGGGCCTTAAAATGTTTAAGGCTATGGGAGATACCGGGATTAAAGTAACGTATATCCAAAGCGAGAAGATTACTCCTGCGGAAAATCAGATGGTTGTGGTTTTCTCTGGTGTACGGGATGCAGAACTGGAAGCTAAATTAATAGCAGCAGGTCATAAGGTTGCAACCGGGGTCAGCAAGAATACGACTCATTTGGTGGTAAAAGACCCGAACGCCACTACTGCAAAGATTACAAAAGCTAAAGAATTGGGGGTTAAAATCTGTACGAAAGAGGAGTTGGAATTCTAATGGCGTTGAGGTACTACTATAAAGAGGGAACGGACTGGATTTATTTTGGATTTAATTATGACCCTGAAATCGTTGAGGCGATTAAGGAGATAAAAGGTGCGAAGTACAATCCAGAGAATAAGGAATGGTATATTAGATTGGATGGGGTAAATAATTACCTTGTTCGAGATATTATAGATCGTTATCAGTTTGAAAATGAGCACATTTACAGGCCGAATAATAATTTGTACCTACCTGAAATAGAGAACCCTCTGGCCTGTTTTGAAGTGGCACAAGCTATTAAAGAATTAGGTCTGTATAGAGAACCTCGCCAATATCAGATAGAAGGGGTTACATACATGATCAATCATGGTAACTGCATTAATGGAGATGATTGTGGGCTCGGTAAAGGCCAGCCTATTGGGAGTAAAGTGATGACTCCGGATGGATGGAAAGAAATACAGAATCTTGAAATAGGAGATTTAGTCATTTCTTCTGATGGGCTGGCATATCCTATAAAAGGTGTTTATCCAAAGGGTGAAATTGATACATATCGTTTTTATTTTTCAGATAAATCAAGTTTTGTTGTAGATATAGATCATCTTCATTTGGTACGGACTAATAATGATCGTCAACGAGGGAAAGGTTTCAGGGTTCTTTCTACAAAACAACTTTTAGAGTGTGGTAATTTAAGATACGGAAAAGAATTTAAGAGCAGAAATTATGATTTACCAGTTGTAAAACCAGTAGAATTTTCTAAAAAGGATTTAAGGGTTCATCCTTATGTTATGGGGTGTATTCTTGGAGATGGAAGTCTTAGGAAAAAGTTAAGATTCTTTTCTATTGATAAAGAAATTATTGATAGAGTAAAAGAACTTTTACCTATCGACGTTAGTTTGAAAGAAGATTCTTATGGGAATTATTCTTTTAAAACTGGTTGGAATATTACCAATTATCAAGAAAAACATTGGTTTAAGCAGTATTTTGTTGATTTAGGTATTTATAATCATAAGTCAACAGAAAAATTTATCCCTGAAATTTATCTATATTCTTCTATAGAAGATAGGGTTGAATTATTGAGGGGATTAATGGATACAGATGGTGAAATCCAAAAATGTGGGTGTTCTTGTTTTTCTACTTCCAGCGATCGTTTGAAAGATGATATTGTTTTTCTTATACGTTCTTTAGGTGGTAGGCCGACAGTAAGGTACGGTGAAACGAGTTATAAGAAAGATGGTGTTGAAATTGAATGTCATGGTGGGTGGACGATTACATTTTCTTTAAAAACTTTTAATCCATTTTATTTAACACGGAAATCAAAATTTTGGAATAATAATCCGAGAGATAATGGTTTATGGATTGACAGGATTGAATTTGAAAAGAAACAGAAAACTGTTTGTATATCAGTTGAAAGCCCAGATAATAGTTATGTGACAGAAAATTTAATTGTTACCCATAATACAGGGCAAATGATTATTACTCTGGAATTACTTGGTGCGTTTCCTGCGATCATTGTAACCCCTGCATCTGTTAAGTATGGATGGCGTGTTGAGTGGTCTAAATGGTGCCAGCGGGAAATAGAGATTATTGACTCTACGAACAAAGACATTAATATGAACGCCGATGTGTATGTAATTAATTATGATATACTTGGAGAGAAATATACGAATAATAAGGTTCGGTTAAGGTTCCCTGAGCTTCTGGATAGACATTGGAGTGCAGCGGTTTTTGATGAAATACACTTTTTAAAGAGTGCGAATAGTGTCAGAACCCGTGCTGCATATAAATTGGTAAAAAATTCTGATGATATATTTGGTTTATCGGGAACGTTGGCTATGAATCGTCCGGTTGAGGTGAAACAACCTTTAATCGTTATAAAGAGATTTAACGATATTTTTCCGGATGTTCGTAAGTTTGAGCTCAGGTATTGTAATGCAAAAGCGACGGAATATGGGTGGGATGTAAAATCATCTAACAATCTTATTGAGTTAAACAGTATTCTTCGTCATTTTTGCTACATAAGGCGTGAAAAACGGGATGTTCTTAAAGAGTTGCCACCAGTAGCAGATTCCTATATTTATTGCGATATATCCAACAAAAGGGAATACAGAAAAGCAGAAAACGATCTTATTGACTATCTCAGCGAGATAGATATAGAGAGGGCACAAAAGGCACAGAATGCGAAGCATCTTGTTATGTTGAGCACCCTGCGTAAACTCTCTATAAAGGGTAAGATAAAGGCGATAGAGGTGTTCTTAAAGGAGTGGATGGAAAGTAATGAGGGGAAGAAGATACTGGTGTTCGGGCACCACCGGGAGCCATTGCAGGATTTGAGTAAACGTTTTGATTCTCTACTGTTGCAAGGCGGTACGAATGCCAAAAAGAAGCAGCAGATTAAGGAGAAGTTCATGGAGAGCAAAGTGCCTGTCCTGTTTGCGAACCTGGAATCGGCAGGTACAGGGATGGATGGCTTGCAAGAAGTTTGCAGCAATATTGTATTTATAGAGTTTCCAGACCGATCTACAGATTTGGATCAGGCGATAAGTCGTTTGGAACGTATGGGCCAGCAAGAGAGCATGAACGTTTATTACACCATTTGTAAAGACACGATAGACATGCACCTATTGGATTTCATTAACTCCAAGAGGAAAGTAACTGAGGCGGTTAATAAAGGGAAAGAACTGGAAGACAGCGAGGCAGTACGATTCTTACTGGATCAGTACAAGCGGAAGAAATAACCGTTCGCACTTGGTAATTCCAATAATTCTTTACACCTTTGTATAGAAATGTAAATGAGGAAAATTAAGATATGGACTGACGGTTCGGCAAGAACCCAGTCTCCTCGTCACGGGGGTTGTGGTGCATACATTTTAGAGGACACAGAAGAGAGCTATATTAGTCGGGGGTTTTCCCCCACGACTACCAGTAGAATGGAGATTATGGCTCTGCTTTTGGCTCTAAAAGCAGTACGAGGAGACACCGCCTGTGACGTACAGGTTTATTCTGATTCTCAATATGTGGTAAATGCAATTAAAGAGGGTTGGATTTATCGATGGCAGCGAAGAATGTGGATGGGGGTCAAGAATAGTGATTTGTGGAAAGAATTGATACAGGTCATAAGCGAACGACCCTACATGCGATTGACGATAGACTGGGTGAAAGGGCACCATAAAAGTCTGGAAAATGATATTGTCTTTGGGAATCACATTGCAGATTCTTTGAGCTCTTACAAAAATTTTGAAGAATACGAAAGAGATTTAGGATATGAAGTTGGACAAATACAAACAAGCGATCGCGGATGAGTACATTAAGACAAGGAATAATATCTTTGTATCCGCTACTGCTGGTTCTGGAAAGACAACTCTGTTAGTGCATTTGATGGGCCTTACACCACCAAATAAAAAGCCTTTATTCACTGCATTCAATAAAAGCATAGCGGAAGAATTGAAGAACCGGGTGCCGAGTACGGTTAAGGTTGGTACAATACATTCGCTCGCAATGGGTGTGATAAGGGCGAAATATAACTGTAATTTTGAGGTAAAAGAGTTAAAGGAGTTTATTGTGGCAAAGGAATGTCTACGATTGAGTCATATGCCACCTAAAAACCGGAATGCTTATATTTTTGAGGTTTGTGAGGTTTATAACCTTTGCCTCTTAAATCTTGTGGAAGATACAGAGAGATTTAAGGAGATTTGTGACCAATATGGGTATTTATATAGTGAACGGTTGGAAAAGGACGTATTCACGTTGAAGAAGGAGAATACGAGACGTTTCAAAGAAATGAAGCCGTTCCAAAAGGTTCTTATCTCTTTTACTGATATGTTGTGGGTTGCGAATACCTTTGTAGAACAGAAGTATTGGAATAAATACGACGTCCTGTTTATGGACGAAATTCAGGATTTCAACCCTCTACACAAAGAGATAGCATTTAAATTCTTAAAAAAGGGAGGGCGTTTTGTAGCAGTCGGAGATGATAAACAGACGATATATTCTTTTCAGGGCTCGAATCTCAATTCTTTTAACGCAATTAAGTCTATTCCAAATACGGTTTCACTACCTCTTTCGGTGACATATAGGTGTGCCGAAAATATTGTGAATGAGGCTTTAATGGTGTTTGAAGATGGTATAGAAGCAGCAGCAGGAGCAGCGAAAGGAATAGTTTATTATGGAGATTACATGGATGCAAAACCGGGGGATTTTATACTCTGTAGGAATAATTTCCCTTTGTTTACTGCATTTACATATTTGTTGCAGGCTAATAAAAAAGCACACATAATTGGAAAAGACTTTGAAGAGGGCTTGTGTAAGTTAGTTGAACAAATTAACTACATAAGTGATTTAGACGAAATTCGTGATGAAAAATTAGAAAAACTTCGTGAGCGTGGGGTAACTCGTCCAGAATTTCATCCAGCATATGTTCAGTACATGGAATTGTACAACATTATTAAATTCTTGTATGGAATATTTGGATCACTGGATAAAGTTTTACGGACTATTCGTAACGCCTTTAACAGTAACAACGGGGGTATAAAACTATCTACTATTCACAAGGCAAAAGGATTGGAAGCGGACAGGGTGTTCTTTTTGGACCCAGAACTTATCCCTTCCCCGTATGCGTTGACCGAACTGGAGCAGTATAATGAACGTTGTTTGGAATTTGTAGCGATTACCCGTGCGAAGAAAGAATTAGTGTATTGCCATTCATTTTAAAATTAATTAGATGAGAAAAGAAACTTTATACGCTGTTGTCCAGCGTGGTAAGATTGTCGGTGGAAAACAAGAAATCCATCAGACTTTGATTAATGCCAGTAAGATTCCGTCTCTGGTGAACCATTTGCCCTCTTACAAAGTATTGAAAGAACATATCCAAAATGAGAAAGTTCGGATCACTACTGCCGAGGCGAATGACGAAATTTCTGGCCGTAAAAAAGGGGTACACATGCCTCAGCCCTATGTGGTATATATAGACCCGGCTGAGTTTGAAGGGATTATTACTACCATGCGGAAAAAGCAACCAGATCATCCGAAAGATCATATTGCGTTGGTTGTTAGTGGAACTTCTATGGTTCCTGTTTGTTTAATTTTACCGAAGAAATAAATGGAAGTTGTAGATAAACGGAAGGATATATCGGAATATATTTTCGTTAGCAAGTACGCCCGTACAATTAACGGCCGGAAAGAGACGTGGGATGAGGCAGTGGACCGGGTTATGGCTACACACCTAAATGTCTTAAGAAGTACCAGGAAGCTCCCCAAAGAGTTTACCCCTTTGTTCCAAGAGGCTTATGCAGCCTATAAGGATAAAGAGATATTGGGAGCGCAACGGGCTCTTCAGTATGGTGGTGAGCAACTAATGCACCATAATACACGGATGTATAATTGTGCATCGTCTTATTTGAATCGAGTGGATTTCTTTAAAGAAGCGATGTATCTGCTTCTTTCTGGTGCTGGAATTGGTTATTCTGTACAGAAGCACCATATTAACCAGTTGCCAAAAATTCAGGGGGTGGATTGTACCCACACAGAAGTATTTACCCCGGAAGACTGTATAGAGGGATGGGCCGAGGCTGCACATAAGTTGATCAGTTCCTATTATTATGGAACGGCTCAGATTAAATTTGACCTAAGTAAGATACGGCCCAAAGGAGCGTTCATAAGCGGGGGATTTAAGGCTCCCGGCCCCGAACCCTTACACATTGCAATGGAAAAGATTCGTAAGGTGCTGGATGCTGTTAAGGTAAAGAGACGTCTGACTTCTTTTGAGCTCCATTATATTATGTGCATTCTGGCAGATAGTGTGATTTGTGGGGGTATACGTCGTTCGGCAATGATTTGTCTGTTTGATGCAGACGATAAAGAAATGTTGGAGTGTAAATTGGGAGATTGGTTTGAAACTCATCCTGAGCTATGCCGAAGTAATAATTCTGTCGTTATTCTGCCGAATACACCTAAAGAGCAATATGATTATGCTGTACAATGTGCTCAGCAGTTTGGAGAACCGGGAATTGCATTCTTAAAGGATAAGAATTTTTCTTACAATCCTTGTTTTGAGGTTGGCATGTTCCCACAATTTGAAAATGAGGATGGAACTATAGAATATGGATGGAGTTTTTGTAACCTTGTTAGTGTTAATGGGAGTCGCATCAATACTGTGGAGGATTTTTATCGGCTCGTCCGTGCTGCTGCTATTCTTGGAACTATTCAGGCATGTTATACGAACTTTGACAAGGTGCTTTCACCTGCTACAAAGAAAATCGTAGAACGGGATGCTTTGATTGGGGTTGGATTGAGTGGCATGTGTTCTAATCCAGATATTATTTTCAATCCGGATTACCAAAGGGAAGCAGCTAAAATAGTCGTAGAGACGAATAAACAGGTTGCATCTCTTTTAGGAATTAATCCAGCAGCCCGAACCACTTGTGTAAAGCCCGATGGGAATAGTTCTCAATTGTTGGGTGGAAGCAGCGGAATCGGTGCATACCATTTCCGTCGGTACATTCGGAACATTCAAGCAGCAGATACCGAGCAGGCGGTTAATGAGATTTTAAAGGTGAACCCAGAAATGGCAGAACGTTCGGTCTACAATAGGGATCGGGAGTATGTTATTTCATATCCGGTTACAATTGAGGATAAAAGCCTTGTCCGTGCTGACCTTACTACCAAAGAGATGTTGGATTTGGTTAAGTTGACCCAGCAGAATTGGATTGAGTATGGTACGAATTTTGATCATCCTTCGCACAAAAGGAATCCGAATTTGCGGATGAATGTTAGCAATACGATAACTGTCCGCGAGGGGGAATGGGGGATGGTTAAGGAGTATTTATGGGAGAATCGGAAATATTTCTGTGGTGTTAGTTTCCTACCAGAGTCAGGAGATTTGGATTATCCACAAGCACCGTACACCAGTTTCTTAAATGAGAAAGAATTGGTTGAAACATATGGCCCAGGAGCTATCTTGAGTAGTGGGTTGATTGTGGATGGCCTTAATATCTTCAATGACATTTGGCAGGCTTGTTCCGCTGCTATTGGTAATGCGAATAACCTGTTAGAGTTCCGTGACCAAGACGTTGCTAATTTTATCCAGAACAATATTAAGGACGGACGGTTCTTGGTTATGGTGGATGGAGTAGGCATTAGCGACGTGAATGCGATTATGCAGCATCTAAAAGGAAAGGTTGATTTGCGTGTTGACTGGGTACGCAGGTTCCATAAATTTGCTGATAATTATTTTGGTGGAGATAAGGAAAAGACGGCCCGTTGTTTGAAGCATGTAAATACTTTCCATAAGTGGCATAAAATTAGCAAAATGAAGCCTATTGATTGGAATTCGGTAGAGTGGAAGGATGCTTTTCAAGAAGCCGGGGAACAGATTGGCACGGCTTGTGCTGGAGGTAATTGTGAAATCGGATAAATTTTAACTTTAAAATAAGAGAAAAATGAAGTGTACAAAAATTGGAAAAGACGTCTATGTAGACGGAATTCTGCAGAAAGATGTAGTTGATTTACGTGCGGATTCTTGGATGGAATCTGTGGTTGAAGGAAAGAAATATATTTTCCATATCCATAGGTTGGTAGCAGCCGGAACAGATTCTTTTGAAATGTTGGTTGACGAGAGCAATATTCCAGCCGATGAAATGCGTGAGGGTAAATTTATTCACGGAAATTCACCTTTGGCACAGAATATGTACCATGCAACCCATAAAGAAATTGAGGATTTCTTGAGAGAAAAAGAAGCTGAAACGGAATTTTCTTTGGAGCTCAATTGTAACTTTTCAAATGGAAATAGTTCTTTTGGTTTTCAAGCGATGGGGAATTTGAGCCGAGTGAAAATACAGCAGTTCCAAGATGACCTCAAAGAATTGTGTAACAAGTATAAAAAAGAAGAGTAAAGATGGAAACATTGAACAAATTTGTGATCTGCAAAAAGCAGGAAAAGGAAGTTAGTACGACAGCCGGGGGAATTACCATACCCGAAAAAGCGAGTGATTTTGTATCTGCCGAGATTGTACGTGTCGGAAAGGATATTGACAACCCTGTTTCTATTGTGGTTGGCATGAAAGCAGTCATTCCGGCAAATAGTAAGATTTACCGGACTGAGGGTCAGGAATATTTCGTGGTTAAAGAAGAAGATATTGTTGAAGTAAAATAAGAAAACATGTCAGTAAAAATTGAATACAAAGAAGAAGCACGTAAGAAACTTAAAAAAGGGGTAGACGCTATCGGTGATGCCGTTGGTGTTACCCTCGGAGCAAAGGGAAGGAATGTAATTATTGAGCAGGGGGAATATATGTATCCCCACGTAACGAAGGACGGTGTAACGGTTGCTCGGTCTATTATCCTGGAAGACCCTGTGGAAAATATGGGTGCTATGCTGATTAAAGAGGCAGCAGCTAAAACGGCTGAGAATGCCGGGGATGGTACGACGACCTCTACTGTGATTGCTCAGGAACTTATTTCCAAAGGCGTGAAACTTGTTGCAGCCGGGATTAACCCTATGCTCCTGAAGAAAGGTATGGAGAAAGCCACTCGCGATATCGTTAAGGAGATACAGAAGATTGCAGAGGACGTTGACAATGATATGAACGTTGTAGAACGGATTGCGGTTATTTCTGCCAACAATGACGAGGAAATCGGTAAAATGATTGCCAGCGCGATGAAGACCGTTAAGAAGGACGGTATTGTAACCGTTGAGGAATCAAAGGGTTTTGACACCTATGTAGATGTCGTAGACGGTATGCAGTTCAATCGCGGGTACCTTTCCAACTATTTCGTAAACAATACGGATAGGATGGAAGTTATTATGGAAGACGCCCGGCTGTTGATTACGGATAATAGCATTAATTCCATTCAGGATATTCTTCCTATTTTGGAGCATGTGGCACAGAACGGCCAGAATCTGGTTATTATGGCTTCTGGGTTCGACCAAGACGTTCTTAATGCGTTGATCGTAAATAAGATGAAAGGTTCTTTAAAGGTTGTAGCAGTTAAGGCTCCGGAGTATGGTGAGAAGCAGAAGGATACTCTTGGGGATATTGCTGTAATGACTGGAGGAGAATACTTTGCTCACGACGTAAATCCAGAAATGCGGTATTTCACCCCTGCCATGCTGGGTTCTGCGGAGAAAGTGGTGATTACCAAAGACCGCACTACCATTATCCGTGGAAAGGGAGAAAAAGAGGCAATAGACGCCCGTGTGGAACAGATTCGTGGACAACTGGCAAACGCTGAGTCAGAATACGATCAGGATAAATATAACGAACGTCTCGCAAAGATTACCGGGGGAATCGCTGTCCTGTACGTGGGTGCAGCTACTGAGGTAGAAATGAAGGAGAAAAAAGACCGGGTTGAGGATGCCCTTGCTGCTACTCGTGCAGCCTTGGAAGAGGGTATTGTTCCCGGTGGTGGTGTTGTTTATATTAAGGCTGTAAATGAACTGGAATCCCTTGGAACGGATGAAATTTCTATCGGGTATAAGATGGTTATGGAAGCCGTCCAGAAGCCTGCGTATTTGATCGCAGAGAATGCCGGGGAAAACGGTGGTAGGATTGTAGAGCGTATCAAAGAACTGAACGGATATCAGGGTTACAATGCTCTGGAAAATTGCTGGGGAGATATGAAAGAAATGGGTATTATTGACCCTGCTAAAGTTTCCCGAGTAGCTTTGGAGTATGCGGTAAGTGCTGCCAGCATGTTCTTGACGACAGAGTGTGCTATCTCTACAATTAAGAACCCAGAAGCAAAAGCACAGCAGAACCAATTCGGCGGATTCTAACTCTTTACACATAACTACTAATATCCTATCCGGGGTATCTATTACCGATTTATTTTGTAAATTAGTAAAGATGGGTCCTCCGGATAGGACTTTTTATGTTAATAAAAATTAGATAGTTATGGCTCAGATTAAATGGGGGGCGAGCATGTCCCAAGAAGATCGGAACAAGATTTCTAAATATACTCTTGGAGTATTAAATAAGGCTTTGGATGCCAGCAAGAATCCAAATGGTGTGATAACTTCTGGACACCGTCCAGCAGAGAGACAGGCGCGTGTTATGTACGACAATCTTTCCAACGGTATACGTATCAGTTATCTGGAACCCGGACAGATTGTAACCCGTTTATATGACGATTGCGTAAAGAAGAAGTTCGGTAAAACGGAAACGATCGCTATAATGGCGAAGAAGATTGAAGAACTGGCCCGTCAAAATAAACTGGTATCAAAACATACCGTAACTGAGGAGCAGTACAAGAAAGTGAATGTCGTAGACATATCAAAACAGACTGCTAATCTACCAAATCCACGGGATTTTGTAAAAGAACTCTTAAAGGAGCCGAATGTGGTTAAAGTGCTGACCCCGTTTACGAGCGATTACGGAAGCAATAGAGCTATCTATTCCAAGGCAGAGAACGCAATACATATTGAGATAAAACAACCATGAAAAACGGTTTCATAATACTTATAGCATGTGCGATATTGTGTGCAGCCACTTATTCCATAGGACGTAAGGATGGGATAAAATCGGTGACAATAACAGAGCACGAAGAAAGTAGTTCTAAAACTATTCGCGACACAGTTTGGATTCCAGCACCCACTCCAGATCCAGAGGTGAAGGTTATTACGAAATATGTGAGAGATACTGTTTATGTGACGGACAGTTTGGGTAATAAAGAACCGATAGAAGTGGATTTACCTGTGGAAACAAAACAGTACACGGATGACAGTACCTACCGAGCTCAGGTAACTGGATATAAAGCGTCTTTAGACTGGGTGCAGGTATACCAAAATACCGTCTATAATGAACATACGGTATTTAAAACACAGGAAATAAAGACGAAGCCAAAATGGGGCCTCGGTGTTCATGTGGGAGCCGGGTACGGAATAGGAGATAATCGTATAAGGCCAGTCGTGAGTATTGGATTGCAGTATAATTTCTTAACATTCTAAATAACTACCCGTCAATGACTTAAAGAATTGACGGGTTTTTTTTTATGGAAAATTTTTGAAGAAATGTTTGGTGGTCTTAATTTTATTTTACACTTTTGTAGTGGAAAGGTAACTAATTAAAATCTAAGGTCATGAAAAATCAAATTTCGAAAATTGAAGAAATCGTTTCAGTTTTAACTCCTGACGAGCAGCAACTTCTCAAAGATACCATTAAAGAAGGGTTCTGGAGATATGCTTTTCATTCGGTCGGAACATGCCGAACTTTTTGAAGAGTGGGCTAAAAATTAGTAAAATAACCTAAAACTATACAGCCATGAGAAATCAGAAAGAACAAGTCAGCAGCAGATTCGGTAAAAGTAACGTTCGTAAAGGTGCGGGAGTTTTTGACCCGCACCAGCCCGAAATCTTTATGGGGATTGACGGGATTATGAAGAACATTAAAAAGATACAGAGTAAACGTGTGCAGCCGGAAGATTACTTCTTGCCTGCATACATGCGTTCATAATATGGTAAATAGAAAATTTGCTAATATCGCATTGCTGCACATGATGGCACTCGCTGCGAATAATGGAACTGACGATATTTTTGGGATAAACCATGTTCCTTCTGGAAATACGTGTACAGGTCGGGAAACAAAACACCCACAAGAAAGACGTAAGAGTCGTAAGAAGAAAGAGTTTGGAGCTCCTAATCTTACAAAGAAACAACGCAAACAATTAAAATCTAAATAAATGGTAGATACAGTTAAAACCCTCCAATCCCTATTGGAGAAGCGTGGGTATAAAAAAGTTATTGAGAAAGGGGATACAGTATACCGTAAAGAGGTAGGGAAAATCGTTTTACAAATTTCTTTTCCAAAGAATGATCAAGAAATATGGATGCGAGTCTTGACCGAGGATGATTTGTTTGGAAATCGTAAACGAACGAAAGTATGTTACATTGAAGACTTTGACGTTGAGGATTGGAAACTGGTTATTGTGTATGATAGTAACCTGAACAAACTTTATAAAGATTTGTGTCTGGAGTTGCAGCAGTTGTATATAAAAGAGTTTGAAGCTTTGGTATAAGTTTTGATTATAGGAAAATTAAAAGTATAAGAAAAACTTATGGAAAGTTTGCCGAGAGGAGTTTGGAAAGGACCATCAGGGAACTATTATTTGGAAAGGTGCCCTAAGTGTGATATGGAGAATTATGCTCTTAACGTTGCATCTGGAATTTGTACATGGTGTGGATTTGATGCTAATAAGGAGTATAAGAATAGCAATCCACCATTAACTCCACAATGTCCTTTATTTGAAGTGTGTAAAGAACAGGATAAAAGATCTGTGGAGGGAGGATTACGGTGTGTTATGTGGAATGGTGAACAATGTATGGTTGGAATTTAATGATATGATTATAGGATTTATTTTGATCGCATTACTTTGGATATTAGGTATAATATATGCTTGTTTGGTAATAAATGGAGATTTGTAAAATGAAAAAGGGAACTGAAAATAAACCGATTTTAAATGGTGAATTTCATTGGGCGGAGCAATTTTTATTTGCGATTATGTGTGTCCCAAAAGGAACAATTCGTGAAAAAGTTTTGGAGGAATCAAGGAAACATATTAGCGGGACGGTGAATGGTTGGATTCTTATGAGTGATGAAGATGTTGAGAAGGAAGGATTAACTCAACCAGCACAATGTCCAGATTTTGATTCCTGTCAAAATAAAAGTAAAGATCATCGGAAAAATGGTTTAAGATGTGTTGGATGGAATGGAGAGGAGTGTATGATTGATTATTTGTAACATTTAAATTTTGATATAGTATGGAGACACGGGAAGAACTTGAACGGAAGTTAGCAGAAATAAAAGAGAAAGAGGCTAAAGAATTATACGATAGTTTTTGGCCGTATTTCAGTTCCTTAAAAGGGAAGTGCTTTAAGCAGAAGAATAGTTACGGCGGGGATTCTAAAAGTTGGAACCTATATTCTAAGGTGGTGGATATTACCTATGATGATATGTACCTACCAAATAGAGATAAGATTGTTCTTTCTACGTGCCGGGTCCTTCAGTTCCAGAAGACAAGTTGTGGAGAAATTATAATTAAGCCAGTTTATGAAACTTATACTCATGGTTTAGGTGAAGAAATTAAAGAAACTGAGTTTAACCGTGCATTTAAGAAGATTTGCGACGAGATTAATGGGTTAGCGTGAGTATGTGTACTGACGAGGATATTGGATGGTGGTGTGACCGTTTAAGTGGAGAACATGCTGGCAGCGGATTCAGGGTAGAAACTAAATCTGGGATGGGAAGGACGTACCATAAGGATGAACCGATCTTTGGGAAGGTACCTGTCTATTTGGATGATGGACGGAAAGTGTTGGTAGACCCGGAAAACATAGTAATAAAGGGATATATTGATTAACAACAACGATTATGACAAAACAAGATGAAAAATTGATGCGGGAGCCTGCACAGGTATTCCCCACAAAACCGGGTATTTTAAACCAAGACAGAACCATTATTAAGATTACCGGGAATCTTACCCCAGAACAAATTGACCAATTTCGTCAAGAGTGGGAAAAGCAGGTGCAAGGTGCAGCACCGATATTCTTGGTAGTACCAGATGACAAAACTTCTATTGAGGTTATGCCTTTGGACGGGTACACCAAACAGGAGATGATTGATTTTGCATTAGCATGGGGAGAATTTGTGTGGAGCAACGGTTTTATGGGAGAATTATATCCTGATGTGGTGGCAAAGTTCAATAAATTCTGTGAGGAACAGTTTGCCAGCAGTTTTAAACTACCACGAGAAATTGAGGTTAAATTCTATCGCAAAAATGGTGAAGATCAGTTCTGATCCGTGGCAGGACATGGATAAACGTCTTGTGGAGTTTTTACGGGATAGAGGGTTGAATGTTGTAGAGGCTCACTTTACAAAGTCTAATGGAGAAATAAGAGAGGATAAGCGACTCTCTGCTACGACTGGATACTTTATATACAAAGAGGGGAATAATCTATTCAAGAGAGAGTTTGTGATCAATTTGGAAGAATTTAACGACATTAAGATATGCACAAGAGAAGGGTGATTGTTGAGATAGAGCCAGGAATTGAACCTATTTCTGGACTGGCACATGCTGGGAATGTTATAGCAACTACAAATCCAATGCCGGATGGAAGTAATGAAATTCAGGTACGGGCGTTTGATGACGGTTTGTATGTGCATAGGTGGAATCAGGCTGGATTTGACCTTCTATATGTTGGAACGCATGCCGATATAACTACTCCAAAATCAGTAGATAAGACTGTTTCATAAGGAAAACTTATAGAGTATAATCAAACTATAAAGGAAACTTATATGGAATGTTCTTCTGGGAAATTGTCTTTTGAAACATTTGAGCAGGCTCAAAAGGTAGTAAACAGCGCAAATAAACCACGGACGCACCATTACCAGCATGGAAAGAGAGTGAATAGAGGACAGAACAAGCGTCCGAAACGTGTTTACAAATGTACAGAATGTGGAATGTACCACCTAACGTCACAAAAGAAATAAAGATATGGATTTAATTCGTGAAATTGGTCAGGAACCTGTGTTTATTAACCAAGAGGGGTTCAGTTGGTATCTTGCTAAGAATGAAACGCGCTATGCACAAACTACACAATTACGAGTAGGCGGGGAAGACCTGCCAGCCCTGAAAGATATTATTGTGTTTGCTGTCTATACGACCAAAGATGATATTTTTCAGAGTTTTGTGGTTATGAACCAATATAACCAGATTATCCGGGGAGAAGGGTTGGGAGTAAATAATATTGGATCATATCTGGATTCGTTAAAACTGGTAAGGCAGCATGAATGATCAGGAACGATTACTTGCACATATGATGAACGGTCGTACCGAATTTGTTATGTGTGCTGCAATATGGTATGATGACGGAGAGAAGCATGAGTTCCAGCCATACAATATTGAGAGCGGATATGTGGTTTGTGGATGGCGACACCCGAATTGTTTCAGCACCTACCAAGCAATAAAGCAGGAAAAGGGGAAGATAACTTTTAAGGAGTTGAATAAGATGCACGGGGTGCAGGGTTTTCTAACTACAAAGAACAGGTTCTTAAATAGAGCAGAGGCTTTGGAATTGGTGCAGCATACCGGGCAATTGAATAAGCCGTTGATTGGTGGAGTATTAACGAGTGAGGATTTGTGGTAAGATGAAGGAAAGTGAGTACAAGAAATTAAGTATCCAGGAACGAGATCATTACATGAGGTGTGAAACCTGTGGAGAATGGTTTGATATGCGAAATCTGGAAGAGGTGATTGAGCACGAGCATGGGTCACAGATGGGTGAAGAACTGGCAGCTATTGCTCTTGAGAGGAATATTGTACGGGGAGAACCCATAGGAAGAAAGGAGAAGATACAATGAAAACGAGAGAAGTTACTAATAACCGAGGAGAAACGTTTGTATTGACCGAAGCCGAAGAACGTTATTACCGTGCATTGAAACGTCTTGAGAAAATGAGTCCGGGAAGGCTGCGTCTATTTGGAAATGGAAATTTAAGCATACGGATCAATGATTGTTGGTATGGGGATGAGGTGGAGATATTAAACATATTTTGTGAAGGTGGAGACGGAGGGGAAGATATAATGAAAGAAGAAACTGGGGTAGACCTATCTAAATTGGAAGCCGTATTGGATGCAGCCCTCGCAAATGAAACCGAGGAAAGTCTTACAGAGTTTTTGAATGAAATGAGGAAGAATGAAAAGGATAATAATAAATTACCCAGACAACATTGAAGACGCTGATGCTTTGCATTTAGTGCAAGAAGTGGTTAAGGAAGGGAAGATAAGCGGTGACAATGATCGTTATTGTTACTTGACTTCATTCGGGAGTAAGAAATATTGTGGAGAAGTATTTGTACTTGCTGAGGAATTAAAATCTGGTACAGAGTCATTCCAGTTGTGGATTAAAAGAGACAATAAGATATGAAAAAGTTTACTGAGGAAGAAAAGAAACGTGTAAGGGAAACAGCAGCAACCCACGCAGAAAGTCATGGATTCCGGATACCGTATGACGGGTCTGTTAGTTATTATAATGAAATAGACGTAAAAGCGTCTATTGACGGATTTAAGGCTGGTGCATTATTTATGTTGCAGATGCTATTTGATGTAGACGGTGAATTGCGGTGGGAAGAAGTGTTTGGAGAAGATTAAAAGAGTATAAGGAAAAGTTATAGTCAGAAAGAAAGGTTGTAGGGAGAGATAGGTAGTAAAGAGACGGTTGAGGATACTGTTGGTATAGGTGAGGGGAGGTAGGGTTGTGAGGATTGAGAGGGTGTGGTTGGAAAAGTCATAAGGAAAGTTTATAAGACCCTTGGAGAACTATAAGGAAAACCTATAATCAATAGAGAGCATTTTATGTATCTTTAAAGGAAATTTAGAAGAATAGGATGGCAAAAAAGGAACGTGAGGTGGCACCGATAGAAGAGTGTCGACCGAAATATACTGAGGCAGAGGTACTTAGGATTAAAAATGAGATACTTAGAGACGCTCCGGACTACATTTTAGCAGCCTCTCCAGAGGTGCGGGATGAATGGCTGAATTATAAGTGGCACAGACATTTAGCAGACTGCAACCCGTACCGATATATGAAGTTTATTGGTAGGGGTGGGGAGGAAATGGTGGCTGACTTGAAATTGGTTAGTATTAAGACATGGATAATGAAGCGGGGTGGGAGTGCAAAGGACGCAAACCGAGCCCAGGAGCTACGTTATAAGTATGTTATGATGCCTTATCAGATACTTGGTCCGATGAAGAACAAGGTCAATAAGGCGTTAGGGATACACAGGGGAGCTCAAAGCCCTCTATTGAACAAGGTGGATGTCGTACTGGAATGGTTTGGCAGGCACCACACAATAGAGGACGTCAGGAAGATGTTTGAGGCTCAGTTTAATTATGAGCCGGGATGGGAAGAACTGCGTTCCATCTACCTCAAATACAAGGATGTAATTGACACCCGAAAAGCGGAGTATATTCTCCGTAATAAGGACTTCAAGGTAGCTACCGAAACCGGAAGATTAGAAGTCCTAAATACTCTCCTAACGGACTACCATCTTAAATATCACAAATTCCATCAGGATGGGTCTGCCAATATGATAATGAAGATATTGGAGCAGGCGCGTAAAGAGGTTAAGGGAGAGCAGTTGCGTCTCACGGTTGAGGGCACAATTGATATAAAGGCTTCTCTACATGGCATGGAGAATGTGATGCACACTATGCGAGGCCTGAGTATAAATGCTCTTGTGATAGGCTTAACGGCTGCAAAGGCAGGTCTGGACCCGTCTGTACTGATCGGACAGTTGGCTCACAGTTGGTATAAGGATTACAACGGATTTAATAAGAACGTTATTGGAACCGAAGAAATCCAGTTACCGTCCGTATTGTTAAAGACTTACGACTGGGGTGAACTACGTGCTAAATCCAAAGAATTCGTAGAGGATATGATCCCTATTACGGAAGCAGTAGAGGTAGGACACGATGAGGAACCGTTTATTGAGGAGAAGCGTCGTAACGTGCTTGATCGGTTAATGCAGCTAAAAAGGGAGAAGAGTGCAGAGGGTATTAATGGAATGCCTACTGCTCCGGTCAAGAAAAAATACAATGTGAAACCGAAGGAGTAGTTGTTTGTAACAAATTGTAATAATATGAGAAGTCAAAAGTTACAAAGTGAAACAACGGGAGCAGACAAAGATAATAAATCGTTATATAAGACGATAGGGATGAACCCGATTTTGGCTGCTATATTCGGAGGTTGGTACATACGGTGGAGACTAAAACGCAATATAAAGAAGATATCGCGAATTTATAAGGTATAGAATACCGAATGTTGGTCGTGTGGATAGGTGAAATCTGAGTAGAATTGTTCGATTTCACCTATTTTTTGTAGAAAGGTAAGAAATTTCCCGGGGAGATATATCCAACTACTGTTCTAAATGGCGTATTTTTCTGAAAAGTGGAAAATTTTTGTTGAATTATTTGGTGTTCTAATTTTAAATACCCACCTTTGTAGTGGAAATGAATAACAAACTAAAATTAAAAGCCATGAGAGCAATCGTAAAAGTAAACAAGAAGAGTTCGTTTAGCTGCTACAATGGTTACTCTTTCCCGGTGGTTAGCATGGGATGGAAAACCATTACTCTCCAGATTGGGCATGCAGATGTAGACTTTGGGTTTAGAGAGGTGGTGCTGCAAGATTTGGGAGATGTTCGGTTTGATGCACTCCAGAAGATGCACACTGACCCAGACCTGATCCACAAGATCAACTCCTACATGGTACAGAATAAAATTATGGCAATTTAAAAACAGTACGACGATGTTTAAAGTAGAAGAATATAAGAGCCTTGCAACGGCAAACGCAAAAAAGAAAGTAACGGATTTAAAGGTGGGAGATTTCGTGTGGGTGTATGGGTCACACATGAAAAACGATACGGGTCGTCTTGGTGCTGAGATTTACTACCTGTCGGAAAAGTGCTATCAGTGCCTCGGAATTATTGCAGGCATAGAACACAAAAAGGACGAAGAAATTATGACGGGGGATTTTTCGGTGCAACATGAAGGAGGAGACCGTTCTGACGATGTGCCCGAGGGAGCGAATCCTTATGATGAGCGTTGGCGTGACACGTGGTTCGGTGAGCTTACGTTGGTCATTACGGACAAAGGGCGTTACTTGTTCGCAAACAGAGAGGGATACGATTACGTCCGCTACCTCTACTTCTGGCCCGGTTATGCAAATATGTTCGCTCAGGAACTGGCAGAAGAGAAGGAAATCCGCGAAGAGTGGAAACGTAAAGAGGAAGAGGAACGGGTAAAACGTTTGGAAGAAAGTCGTGCCCTCCTGCAAGAGAAATTCGGATGGTTGGAAGAGACTACGGACTTTAAGAAGACTATCCGGGCAATTATGAAGCGTGTGTTCCCGGACATTAAATTCAGCATCCGTACGAGGAATTATGGATGGCAGGGAACCGACTATGTGATTCACATAAGCGAAAAGAACGGTTCTCAGGAAGAATGTCGTGCTCTGGGTGATGTGATACGAGAATACTTTAAAGAGGTGGTAAATGATTACCGTTTCCGTCACTATACGGGAGAACACACGGACAATGGTGGTGCTGCGTACATTAACCTCTTCAAAGAGAAGTATGGAGATTACAACCGTGTAAGCGTGGACATCTACTAAAAGATTAGGATTATGAAGACGAACTTTAAGACGCAGCCAGCAATAGAAACTCCAGTAGGACGGGTATTTGCTCCAAACACAATAAGCCAGAAGGACGGGTATTACTTGAGTTATAATACCAGAGACTGGGACACCTATGGAGACGCAACTACTGCAATAGTCGTAGAGACACGGACTGGAGGGAATGAGTTCTACGTTCTATTGGGAGATCACCGGGCTGCATTGGATGCAATGCCAACACTCATGGAGTGTATGAAATATTTTATGGACCGTCCGGAAGCACACTCCAAATATTCGGATGATCCCTGTAAGGAAATTAAGGTGGGGCCGGACGGCAAGTTGACGAAAGTGGTTAGAGAGAACCCGTATATCTAAAAAGAAGAGGATTATGAAGGAGCTGAAAGAAGTAAAGGATTTGGACGTAAATTCGTTCTTCACCTACAAAGGCAAGAAATACGAGGTTACGTCCACCACCCTAACGGGGGCAGAAAGACGGGTGTACAACCACACTGATTTCAAATCTGAGCTGCTACCTGTTCATCTAAAAGTAAAAGTAGAATCCGTATAATAAAAAAGGAGGGTAGAATTATGATGAAATTTCTTACGAAGACTGTCGCTGTTATTGGAACCCTCTGTGGGTTAGCGTTTGCCCTGATGGGCGGTTTGACGTGGTTGCAGTACATGATCGTACTGGCTATCTGCTGGATTGGTGTCCCTCTATTCGCTATTATTGTACTACCTTGTTTGATCGGTTTGGTTGCATGGTTATGGAGCAGATAAATAGAAGAATAGAGTATAGATTTGTTCATTACCATAGAGGGGAAAAGGTATTGGAGTACCGAATCCATCCAGAGGATTATACTCGTAAATGGTGGCAATTTTGGAGACGTAATAGATGGAAGAGGTTACACAATTATATTTCTGGAATGACTCATTACTGGTCTATTTCCCCTCCTAATGAATGGTGGAATCCAGTTTTTAAAGAGAAAAGTAATTCGCTTGCCTTTTGGAAAGAAAATTATCCTGATACAGATTCTTTGAAGAGGTATTATGAAGAGCAGAATGACTTCTATAATAAAGATTTGAAGGAATATAGCAGGTTAAAGAAATATTGGACAAGTACAGAATATTAAAATTTCTGGAAAATTTTTGACGAAAAATTTGGTAGTCTGGTTTTATTTACGCACCTTTGTATTGGAAAGGTAAACAAACAGTAACTAAAATCAAGAATCATGAAAGTAGAAGTTTCCGTACAGTATGCACAACGGGCCTACGAAGCTCTTAACGATGTTCCTATGCTGCGTAAAATCATGACGCAGGTTGCTTCCAACGTGTTTGAATTTGACGAGGGGGAAGATGACGATATAGACGACATTTTGGACTGTGTGGTTGCCAGTCTGGAAGTGTTGCCCGAAGGAGAATATGTTGTAGAATTGTAAATCGTAAGAGCCATGAAAAAGTTCAATAAAAAGCAGTTAGCGTCTTGGATCAATAAGGCCGTTGAGGAAAGCAGTTCAGCGTACATTCCGTTCCCTATTGCTGACCACATTGCCGAGCAACTTTGCCTCTACTTTGAGGAAGAAGACCTGTGGGACGAAATCAGTCCAGAGGACGTAATGCAGGAAGTAGAGAGTGCTCTTGGTGTGAGCGAGGCTTACAACGAGTACCTCGGTTCTAAAGGGCTGGACATGGTAGACGACGAGGAGTGGGAAGATTACATTATGTGTTTCATGGAGCAGATCAATAAATACTAAAAACGTTACGGTCATGAAAGGTAAAATAATTGCAGCAGGAGTAGGAGCGTTCCAAGCGTTCATCATCGGCGGGTTGTTGTACGAGGCTGTGGGAGTGTTTGACTGGAGTGTGGCAGCCTATGGAGCGATCGTATGGGCGTTCGGTGGGGTAATGTTTTACAAATTAGCAGGAGACGTACTATGATAACAGAACAGCAAATACAGGAGTTTGTAAAGAAACTTTCAGATAAGTATGCAACTCCAGAGGATCAATTTCCACGTACCTATGGATACGAAATCCTGAAACGGTACGCCCGGATCACCTACAAATTTAATGGACAAGTTTCTGTACATTGCTTTGTAGATATGGAGAACGGTAATATCCACAAGGCAGCGGGATGGCGTGGTCCGGTAAGGAATAACATTCGGGGAAATATTCTGGATGCTGATCCGCTGGCAGGCGTGATGTATTGTGGTGCCGTGTACATTAAAAAATGTTAAGATTATGGACATTGCTGGAAAAATTTTGGTAGGTGTATTATGTGCCGTTTGGATTGCGCTACCTATTCACTACAATGTGATGAAACATTTGGCAAGGAAGAAAGGTCTTGACGACTACATGGAAATTTAAAAATTGAGAGAGATGGGAGCGTTTGTAATTTGGGGAATTTTGGTTGGAATTTTGTTCCATTGGATTATTTGGTACGAATACAGGTGTGGTAAGATCAACAAAAAGAACGGGTTGCCAAACAATACAATAGACTATCCCTAAGATTTGGCCGTTTAAAAGAGTTTGCTTACATTTGTACTGTAAAGCTATACGAATATGAGCAAACTCAAAAACTATCTGGAAGGGTCGTTAATAGAGGCCCTCATTCTGAGTATAGTAGCCGTTCCGGTAATGGCATGGATTGTAATAAATCTGGCTATAGACGTATTTGACCGCTGGGTAATAGGTATAATTATTTGGATGCTGTTCTTTGGAGTATTCCTAAATAAGATACGTTTGAACAGGATTTACAGATATTTACGATATAAAGAACGAAAAGATGGGATTACATGCAGAAAAAATAGAACGGTGGATGGTAACAAGCCGTCAGGGGACGAAGAATGACATGCGTTACCGACGCTGGCTGAAGAAGATGCGTAACCGGATTATAAGACGATCTGCGGACACCAAAGAATGTAAACGATACAAGGGATGGGAATTCTAACTGGTCGCGTAATACGGAAGAGGGAATACTCTGTGGGAGACGTGTTCTCTATTGGTCGTGGGCTGTTTAAGGTATGCCATGCGGACAGACGTTATTTCTATGCCTGTACAGACTGTAACCTACGAAATAAGAAATCTTGTGAACAAATGCGGTGCAAAGCCACGGAGAGAGCCGACGGGAAGGATGTTGTGTTTGTTGCACTCTAAAATACTTTGAAAATTATGAAAAGGCTAATAAAGCACCGAAAGAGAGAAGTGGTTGATAAAATGTGTACAAGGGCGGAGCTCATGGAAGCTCTGGTAATGTTTCAGCCAGACCCGGATTACGAAGACGATTCTATTTACCTGACTCGTCATGCTGATTGGCCCTGTGGAGAAACCGATAAAACAGAATAGAGATGGACGATTCTTTAAAGATGATGTTGGAACTGGCCCGGAAGAATGCTCAACGGGGATTCCCGGTGGATGCTCGTATTATGGTTGCTAACTGGTTGGATATACCTTATTTCCAGAAGGTCTATAATAAGATACGGGAATTAATGATTGAAGAGGGGCAAATGACACGGGGTCTTGCTATGTACCAATGTGAAAAGGACGTACAGATGTTGGAATGGGTGCGAAATAATATTTCAAAAGAGGCATATGATCAGATAAAATCTGCTTTAGAAGGGTTGTAAGACCCTTTTTTAATTTTTATGACAAAAAGTTGAGGAAAAATTTGGTGGTTCCAAATTAAAGTGCAACCTTTGTGATGGAAGTGTAAACCAAATCAACTAAAGTCATGGAAAATCAGAAATCTTTAGGCAAGAAAGAAATCATTGAATGCTTGCAAGAGTGGCGTGAAAACATTCTTTGTGATATCAACAATGAAGAAAATTGGGGAACGGAAGAAGCCACTCGATTTATTCAACGTGAACAATTCCGTAAACTGGATCAGGCTATTATGCTGATCAATTCTCTGGGTGGTAACAACAATATTCCCGAGTAAGATGGTACGGCTCGTAAAGAAACCCGTTACTAACGGTGGGTATGATGTGAAGTTGGGAAGACGCATTCTTGCAAAGGTGCGACGCACAGACACAGCACAAATCTCATGTAGCATTAACGGCCTTTGCTGGTTCTTTACTACAATGGAAGAATGCGAGGCGCATCTGCAAGACTTCTTTGAGAGCTATTTCCAGTTCTTGGATGATCATGTAATATTTTGCACAATTAAAAATTAGAATAATTATGGCACAAGGAAGAGGAGTGTTGACTCCAGAAGTACAGGAAGTAGCAAAGAATTTGCTGGGTTACGAATTAACGGTGCGAGAACTGCGTCTTATGCCGTATCTCCAGTACACCGTAATGAACGACAAACGTATAAATCCGAACCACATTAATCTGGAAGAACGGGAGATTCTCAGCAAGTGGCGCGATAAAGGTTGGATGTGCGGTGGCGCTGGCAGCGACGTAAACGTGACTAAATGGTTTTGGCTGGCTATGAACGAAATTCTGTTTGTGGCGTATGTAGATATTCTCTAAACTGATCGGGCTATGGTTAATTACTATGGATGTAAAATAAAGTCACTGGAAGACTATAAGGACACGTTCCGTCCACACGTACAGAAAGAGTACACGGATAATTTCATGAAGACTTACATGGTGGATGAACTTATGGAGGACTTGATGGAAACCCGGTGGAAGATGCTACAACAATCCAAATATTTCAATCGTGGCGTCTATTGGGCCGTGTTCATAGGATGGGTGATTGGAATTATGTGTGGAGCAATGCTGAAATAATTTGGCCGTTCCATTTAGAATACCTACATTTGTTCCTGGAATGTAACATTAACCAATACGAAAAAAGACTATGGATGCAATTAAATTCACCATCAAAGAGGCAGCGCAACAAAAGGCGTTAGACCTAAGCAAAGAACACAAATCAATCTTCTATGTGATTTACTGCCATAAGACGGAAGCATGGTATGTAGACGACAGCCCTTTTATCCGTCTGTTTGAGGAATTGGTTGCAACCTATGAAAACGGAAAGGAGATTACCGAATGAAACTACTGGAACGTATACAGACAGCATGGAAAGTGCTGTGGAATAAAGGCTGGTACGACCAGCAGCTCAAAGCAGCAGGGAACCGGGCTATAGATAAATACTGTCAAGAAACATGGACGGGAGTGCTTACGAAATTGCATTGGTTTGCACGTCAGAATGTTTGGGACCGAGAGGCTAAAGGGTTTATCTGTAGAAATAATCTGGGGCAGAATTTTATGACTGTGGAATTGATGAACACTTTCCGGGTTGGAGATCTCCCTATGGATTCAATTAGACCATTGTCCTATTCTAAGAAACCCTACGAAGGACACGAGGTGTATACGATGACCCATTTCCAGAAGGGGATGCCGTATATGGAAGAGAGGTTGAAACATGACCTTACGAGGCATCTGGCTGAACGGTTAATTGAGGAGGATGTGGTGGAATGGGAAGTACATGAAGACACCAGCCATAAATCCTCTCTTGTGTTGAAGGCGAAAGTAAACCTCTATAAAGCTAAATAAGATGGGTGCATTAAGAGATGGAGCGGAAAAGATTACAGTATCGGTGAGATATTGTAGTGGATATACCATATCCCAGATGCAAAAAGAATGGGATTGGTTGAAAGGGTATGCCAGTTATGGCATTCAACAATTCCTTTTAGAAGCCATGCGGATGGGGTACGTGAAGGAGAAATTGGGAAAGGAAGACCCAGACCAATTCACCTACCATATCACTCCAAAAGGGCGTAACGCAGTAGACCGAGAAAAGTTACACGTATTGCATGATTAAATTATGACGACAGACCAAATTGACACTCTAACGATTTCCATGATGGACAAAGCTGGTAACGGTTATATGTGTGCCGTTGACCCTGCATTCTTTGCGGTGGTGATTGGAATTCTTGGGCCAGAACATAAATTTGTAAAGGTGCCGTTTGAAATGGATAAGGTGAATATTAATGAAATATTAAAAATTGAAGATGGAAAAGAAAAATAAGTATTATTCACTTATGCTGTTTTTCAGTGAGTCAGAAATTGGTATTTCTGGAAATAGGAATAAATTCGTTTGTGTAAAGATTATTCACTTCGATAATGGATTCAACGCTACGGAAGCATATGCAAATACAAGATGTCCAGCGAGTCAATTAGTAGGGGCTCCTACGATGAAAGAGTTGCGTGAAGAAGAAACGAAGATGTTAAGAAATTTTGACAACCCGGAATGGGTAGATCAGTTAATGGAATCTCTTTAAGTCAGTAATTAAAGACTTTCATTTTAACTTAGATAGTTCATTTGTGGGAATATTTAATGGAGAAAATCAACCAAATAAAGAGAGAAAAGCTATGAGTTTAGAACCTTCAAAAGTGTATTCGGACGGTGGTACGTGCGTCTACTTCGTACTGAGTGTCCTTAACGGAATTGTATATTCCATTTGTTACAGCCGTAAAACGAAGAAATATAATGTAGGGTTCAATCCTACTACGTTCTTCACAGAGGACTATAAGGAAGTTCCCACGGAAGAACACCTGTTCCAGAGTTTGCAGGTAAACCGGGACGGAGCCCTTTACGACGTTATGGCGAAATAACAGGTGTGATGGGATATATGTTTGTGCTCCTAACATGGGAAGAGCGTTACATAATCCGTAGATGCAGTGACGATGAACATGATCTAAAGCCGATGCTCCGTGCAGGGTGGCGAGAAGTTTATCGTCACGTTTCTTTAGAACAACTATGGAATTTTATTGACGAACGAGGTATTGTGGTAGGATAGTAAAGATGACGAAAGGTAAACTTCCATATAAATATGTTTGTTCAGCCTGTGGAAAACGGACGAAACAAACCACGTATTATGACCCACTGACGGACGAATGGGTGTGCCGAAAGTGTTATAATGCAAGGTATGCGATAAAAAGTTTGAAGAAAAGTTCTGAAAAATTTGGTAATTCCAATTAATATACCAATCTTTGTAGTGGAAAAGTAAACTAACACCTACAAAGTCATGAAAACGTATACCGTCTATTTCAGTGAACCCGTTACCCTTACTTGTGTAAGAGAAAAGTGGAACAAAGACAAACGTCGTTGGGAAGAACAAGAATTCCAAGTTTCCGAAGACACGTTCACTTTTCATTCGTTGGCACCAGCCAAAAAGCTAATCAGGGAAAATCTCAGTAAATATAAAGGCAGTTCTATTACGAAAATTTATGCTAATGGAGATTGGGAACCATGCGGAGAAATCAAGTTGAGCGGTTCTAATAAGACCTTCATGGCAAACACTCGTCAAACTAAAGCAGGATATTGATTATGAGTACAAGAACCGTTTTACCACCAGAAGAACGCAAGAAAGAACTATTGGCATGGTTGCAAGCCATTTACGATGTTAGTAACCCGGAGTATATTGAAAAGAACGGGCTGGAGGGCCAGCCCAGTCTCTCGGAACTTTACAAGAAAGTAACCGGACGACCCTGTGGAGGTCCATATCACAAAGCGATTATGGATTTGGGTGTTATCCGTAAACTGGAGAAGAAACGATACAAGCGCAAATTCGAGTGGAGCCGGAACCGTGCAACTCCTAATCCGTGGATGGCAACTGCATTGTACAATAGATGCAATAGCAGATGTTCCCAGTATTGGAATGAAACTGGAAAGGAACGTACGGAGAAGAAAGAGAAACGTAACCAAGAGCTCAAGATGGAAGCAGCAAAAGATATGCAGCGAGAATATTTTAACGAGGTTCAGGAAGAACAGGTGATTACGGCCGGAGAAGTGGTTGTAAAAGAAACAAAAGAGGTTCCTATTGGAAGGAAACACGATCTGAATCTCTATGGTGCCTACAAAGACATTTTAGAGGGCGTAAAGAGACTGGAAGAAAAAGTCGGGAGTTTGTATTACCGAAACACTCCGGATCATATACGGGCTACTGTTTATGACGCTATGCCCGGAGCAATCCTTTCGGCAGAACAGAAACTCGGTGTGCAACTCAAACTCTATTCTGACCGGGAGTTGGTTGAGGAATTGCGTGAGCGCGGTTATAAGATCAAGTTTGGACGGCTGGTAGTGAAGGGTTCTAAACGTAAATTCAAGTTATGAAAAAGCGTGTGTTTAAAATACTGGCTTCTATGAAGCTGGGTGAGGTAAAAGAGGTTATAGAAGCTCTAAACATGAAGAGCATACCGGAAGACCATGTGGCTCGTAAGTTTACGGACGCAGTATTTGCAGAAATTGCGGAAAAAGACCGACAAGGTATTATTATGGAATTGATCCATTGTATGCCGTATATTGCTGCATATCTGATGGATTGGATTGATATGTACGATAACAACGGATAAAAATAAGATTATGTCATACAAAGTACCAGTAAGCATCTGGAATCAGGTGGACGCATTTCGTAGATTCTTGAAGAAGAACGGTACCTCTATAAAGGAGTATCGTAAGGAAGTAGAACGTTGCCATAAATGCAAAATGGAAGAGTTCCTTGCTAAAGAGAAGGATATTTCTCATTGGTTGTTAGCTGCTTTTGAATTTAAAAAGTCCGGAAATCCTAAATTATGGATTGATTTAGGATTTAAATGGAAAAAGTACGCAGAAGAAATGTGGGGATTTTAGAAGAATTTTGAAAAATTTTTCTGAAAATATTTGGTGTTCTAATTTATTGTTGACAACTTTGTGATGGAAAGGTAATACAAAACTAACTTAAAAATCACAAAGCCATGAAAGCAAAAATCATTTCTGTTGACAATTCTAAAGGCCAGTATTCACAATATTTGTGCGAATCTGGTGTTAAAAAAGTTTTTCAGGTTGTAAAGGAATCAGGTCAAATCCTTTTCTGTGGGAATTACAATCAGTGTCGCGAATTCTTAGGCATATAAAAATCTTAAAAATGTTTATATTAATCAATAATACAGCTGTACCAGTTTTGAATATTATAGATGTTCGGCTGTTACCCGCAAAGAGAGGATATTGCCGTTTACCGCTTCGCCGTGTAGATTCTCTAAAAGATGTGGTTACACCTGAGCAAGAAATGTGGATAAGAGATCACGTTGGCCGGGGACACAGTTCGGATGAAGAAATGTACCTTGCTGGTACAAATCCAGAATTCATCGTTTTAGAAGTACGTTATCGGGATTACGGTGAAGAAGGTGTTGCAAGGATTCAAGCCTTGTATAAAGAAGAAGAACGCCAAGAAGCGGAAAATAAACAGAAAGAAATAATGTGGATGATCAGTGAAATTCTTGGTTCTATTAATATGAAGAAAATTACTTTGTAATGTCAAACGTCAGATTCATAGCCGATACACACTTCGGTCACGAGAAACTTATTCGCAACCTGCGTAATATGGAACCCGAAAAACATGACCAGTTGATTATTGATAACTGGAACCGGGTTGTAACGAAGAAAGATATTACCTACGTTCTTGGGGACTTCGTGTTCGAGAAACCTGATCTTATTGAGAAGTATCTTTTGCAGCTAAAAGGAGAGATAAGAATTATCGGCGGGAATCATGACGACCGACGCTGCTGTCAAAAATTCAGAGAATTAGGTGTTACGGTATTAGGTTGTTTGGAATATAAAGGTTTTATTTGTACCCATATTCCCGTCCATCCTAATGAACTGTCACGGTTTGAATCTCTTGGACAGGGCTGGGCCGCGAATATCCATGGACACACTCATGAGGAGTTGGTTGGAGACCATTACTACCTCAACGTCTGCTGCGAGCACGTTGGATATACACCCAGAACACTGGATGAGATTTTGGAAATTTATTGGAAAAAATAAGAAAAATTATGGAAGCAGTTGGAAAATTCTTTTGCGGTCTTTTATTGACCATCGTTGGTATCTTATTAGGCGGTTTTATCATCAGCACATTCTGGGGGTGGTTCATCCAGCCGACGTTCCCTACATTACCACTCTTAACAGTTGGACAGGGTATCGGCCTTTCGGTCTTCATCAGTTTTCTGTTACGTGGTTTGGCCCGTACTTCTGACGTTAAAGAGACTGGATTTTGGGTGCAAATGATCACGAATATAGTGGTTTTGCTGGTATCCTTATTTTTTGGTTGGATTGTACACCTGTTTCTATAATGACAGACCGAGATATACCAAAGTATTTGGAGATAGGGCACCGATATAAAGACTGGTATAAGAATTGTAAACAACTGTTCATTGAGTTATTTGGGGAAGAAGAATTGGAACTGGTGTGCAATTTGTTTGCAGCAACTTCCATCAACACTTCCTTAAAATCCAATATCCCTCTTTTCCGGAGAGCTTACTACGAATATAAGGAGAATCTACCTATCGGCAACTACTTGCCAAACATTAAACGTCAACTCCAGCAAATAAGAGAAAACAAGCCTTTAACGGGACGCAAGATAAATTCCTTTGCACAGGCTATGTCCGGTAATGTGAATGCCGTTGTAGTGGACATTTGGGCGTTGAGGGCTTTTGGTGAGGACAGAAAGTATACAAGGCATACGGGTCCTCATGCTGGGTATGAGAGGAGTGGTGGTGCAAGCGACAGACAATATGACCTCATAGAAGGATATGTGCGGGAACATGCACCGGAATATGGCCTTCTACCTTACGAAATGTCTGCGATGATTTGGGCTGGTGCCCGGATATACCATAATGGAGAAACAGAGAATACCTATGAGGCTCTGTTGCGATTTAAGCTCAACAATTTATTTGGATGTATATGACTGGAAAAGAAGAGTTATTTGAAGTCTTAAACCATGAATTTGATTTGGCGAAGGCTTGTTCTGGGTGGGGATCAAGATATCTTGGATTTGAACCAATTGATATAATTACAAATACCACACTTTTAACTCCAAACACTATCTATAAGACGTTAAGGATGTTACTTCTTTGTGGATATCTTAGTAGGCCGTACAGAAAAACATATTTTGTAATAAATCGTATCCCAGAAGATCTTACTTGTAAAGAATTGGAACGACAGGCTCATCAGGTATTAGAAGACAGGCGTAAAAATGGAACACAACCTATTTCCGAAGACTATAACTACAAAAATAAGAAGCGATGAAGAAGTTAATGATTTTATCCCTACTGCTGTTTTCAGCCTGTGTAGATTTCAACCCGGCACAACCCAAAGAAAAAGTTGAGCCAGTAGAACAACCGAAACCAGTTGCACCAGAAGCACGTCTGACAGAAGAGGTACTGTATAAGAGTGGTGGTGGCACTACAATTTCTGTCCTCACTGTAGACGGCCGAGAATATCTTATGGTGCGTATCTATGGGGAGGGAGTGAGTGTTTGTCCTAAATTGAAATAGGGTATGATCTATACAGAATGTCTCAAGAACAAAATCAAAGAGGAATTATTTTGCTCTCGGTAAGAAGATTGTAGAAGAGTTTGCGGACGTTAATAATCTTCCTATGCCACGCATCAAGAAGATCGGTTTTAACGACAGATTTCCAGACAATCGTGGCTGCTACTACCAAGGAGAGATAGAACTTTGTATGGATAATTGTTCTGATCCTGTAAAGGGAGAGCCCGTACGACGGTGGACATACCCATGTTATAAAGCAGACGTCACAGCGTTGGGAGTGCTGGCCCATGAATTCGGGCACCATGTCGCATTCAAAAAGAATCTGCGTGTACCACAAATTGGAAGCGTGTCTGGCTATGAGCCTAATCATCACGAAGTTAGTGCGGAGAGTTTAAGGCTATTCATTCTAAATCCTGATTTATTACGTGTTATTGCTCCGGTGAGGTATCGATATTTAATGGGTCATTTGAAACCAGTAGTGACCCAGCCGTGGAGAGAAGTATTGCAGGGTGCCGGGAACCGTTATTTTGAGGTAGTAGAAAAATTTGAGAAAAAACTTGAAAAAAGATTTGGCAGTTCTAAATATTAAACATACTTTTGTAGTGTTGAAATCAAGCTGATGGGTCGAGGAAGGAAGAAACTTAATGTAGATATATTACCACAAGATCAGGGTGAAAGAAGCCTTCCTATGTGTGAATACATAAAACTGATTCATGAAGACCTTGCAGTTATTGAAGAACACCTACCGAAAGGATTCCACAAAGAACATATAAAATGTGTGATTAAGTGTACTGTAAAATGGCTTTATCCAGAATTTGATGGTACAATGTTTCATAAAACTAACTTAAAAAGAGTAAGAAAATGATCAAATTTCAATTGGAACGCATCTTGCGACATAAAGCAGAAGCAGCGGAACGCAAACACAAACGCGACACAATGCCGTATATCCAAGTAGTTGAATATAATCCTGTAAAAGGAACAACCCGCCGAGAAATTAAGCATTATTTCAATAAATAAAAGTTCTGTACAGGAAGAGACCTACGTGGCTTTGAACTGGTGTATAGTTTATATAAAGGGCAATCCATCCCACATGGGGAAACAATTGCGGTTGTTAGCACAGTACAGAATTTTATTTTGATCCATGGTGTAACGGTAACACGACAGATTTTGGTTCTGTAATTTGAGGTTCGAATCCTTGTGGGTCAACAAAGTCGGGAATTAGTATTCCAATTGGTCTGGTAAACCAGGAATATGACCCTTGCAGTTTTTACCAACTGTGAGGCGGGAGAAGCCTATCTTTAAAGAAGACTTTGACTATATAAAATTTGAGTTCAAGTGGTGGCAAAAACTTATCGTATATATTTTGAGCATTGCTGTATGTATTGGAGTAAGTGTTTGGAATGTTACGAATGAATTCGGTGGAGATGATCCACTACAAAGAAATTCATATCGTTGGTAATACATAGATTGGTACTGTTCTGAGAAGGCAGGGGGCGAGATTGACCTACACCCGGCAATATAGTCTGATCGAGGCGGACACAAAAATCTCCCAATACTATGCACGGGCCTTTAGCTCAGTTGGTTAGAGCAGCGGACTCATAATCCGAAGGTCACAGGATCATACCCTGTAAGGCCCACAACTTAATAACGAGTTATTTTGAAAGGCGTGATCCGGAGACGTCAAGTTATAAAATGGGTGGGATTCCCTAAAGTGTTGAGGCGGTTGTTCGAATCACCCTGCGGTGAAATCCAAGGTAGCTTAGATGGTTAGAGCGCAACACTTTTAATGGAGGGATAGCTCAGTTGGTAGAGCAAAGGACTGAAAATCCTTGTGTCGGTGGTTCGATTCCGCCTCTCTCCACAATGTACCTAAATTTGAAAGATTATGAAGTATTCTAAGATTAACACGTTGTTCAAACGTGATGAGAAAAATCGGATTATTTTGGGCGATTATTGTCAGCCAGAATTCGCATATCTTGAGAATAATAAATGGGAATGCACTGAGAAAATTGATGGAACTAATATTCGGATAGAAATCAATCCCGATGGGTGTGGTAATTATGGACTGTTCTTTAAGGGCCGTACAGACGAAGCACAAATTCCAAAACATTTATGGGATAAATTGGTGGAATTATTCCCAAGTAAAAAAGTCCAAGAATTGTTTATTAAACCTGATCAAGAATATCCGGGACCTCAAATCACAATCTTTGGAGAGGGTTATGGTGTAAAGATTCAAAAGGGCGGAAATTATATTTCAAACGGTGTAGGATTTATTCTGTTTGATGTACGGATTGGAAACTGGTGGTTGAAACGGGAAGCCCTGGAATAAGTTGCTAAACAACTTGAGATTCCTATCGTACCTCTTATCGGTTACATGACAATTCCGGAAGCAATAGAATTTGTACGTAATGGATTCAAGTCCACTATTGCAGAAAATAAGGATTATGAAGCCGAAGGTCTTGTCCTTAAAACTCCTGATGGTTTGCTTGGACGTAACGGTGAACGCCTTATTACCAAGATTAAAACTAAAGATTTTCGCCAGTTAAACAAATAATGAGAGTGTCAGTGGATAAGTGTACATAGAAGCTGAATCGTAACTACCGAATAAGCAGAGACATTGCATCAGGAAGTCGGGCCGTACAACGTTACAACGGGAGAAGTTTTCCAGTTCTTCTTAGAGTTTAAAAACTGGATTTTGCCGGGATGGTGAAATCGGTATCCACAAGGGACTTAAAATCCCTCGGACATAAAGTCCTTACGAGTTCGAGCCTCGTTCCCGGCACTTTTTACCATAAAAATTTGGTTGTTCTAATTATTATTGATACTTTTGTTTCTGTAAGCGTTATGATTGACCCCATTGATCACCCGATTGATCTTTGCTACGGAATCAACGCTTGCAATATGAAGGAGAATGTGGGATATCCAAAAAGACGAAGGCCCACAACGGGATCATCCCCCGTGCCAACAAAACGAACATTGAGAGTCGTTTCCCTTGAGGCACCTACACGGCTGTAAAGTCTGCAGAAATTTACTGTCGTGGGATCATGAAGGGATAGTAAACGGAGAAGGGAGAAAAGAAACCCGTTGAAAGAGGATTAGGTGCGTAACTAATCAACTACGAAACTAAGAAGAGGATGGTTCTTCTTTTTAATTATCAAGGGTGTTTGGGGAGTCAGGCCACCCCGCCACGTTTGGGACGTGGAGAACTCGCGAGTTCGAATCTCGCACACCCTACTAATTAATTTAGAATTAAATCAGAAAAATTATGGGAGCTTCAAAGGTAGCACAATGGAAGATTGATAAGATCACTAATACTCTTGCTAATAAGGGTTATAACGAACGTATCAAAGCAGTCGTAGAATGTGGTAAAAAGATTGTAGAAGATTTTTATCGTAAACAAATACCGGAAGAAATCCTTGTGCTGTGGGAGAAATACAAAGATAAAGGTGTTTTCAATGAACGATCCGGATGGTCTTTGTATTACCATAACAATAAAGGGAATATAGATTACAGTTGGCAATACAATTTATCCCTCCCCGAATATCCTTCTACCAGCCTCAAGGAAGATAAAGAAGTGTTGGAACGTATTTGTGTTTACGGGGATCAGTACCAAATCCTCAAAAAAGAAAAAGAGGTGTTCCGTAAGAAATTGATCTGTACGTTGGAGACCCTGAAAACCCATGCCAAAATTCGTGACAATTTCCCGGAAGCGTTTGTACTCCTTCAAGAAATTGAAGCCGATAAACAGGATGAACGGCTGGAAATGCAAAACAAACAGAAAGAAAATCTGTGTGATTCCGTTGAAAATTTACGGGCACAATTAAATCACAATATTCAAAATGAGCCAAAATAAAATCAAAATTAAAGATAAAGAGTACCCGGTTGCAGTCATAGATAACATTCCGCACATTAACGGAATGCCAGTCAAAGAATTCTTAAATACTTTGCAGCCGGATGAGCTCATGGAACTTTCCCTAAACGGTGGAGAAGCCATTGTTGAAGTGGAAGTAGAAGGCCCGGTTGTAAATTAAAATACGATGGACTATTTGGAAATAATCTATTACATTCTGGCATTCGCATTCTTTGTGTACGTTTCTGTCTATACGAATTTTTGGAAGAAATTACACGATGTATGGAAAGCGATCAAAAGAATTTTAGGATGTAATGACGATGATTTTCATGGCGGGATTCCCGCTTGTTAAATACGAGGTTTTTACTATTCCATACACTTAGAGAAACCTGTTTAAAGACTCTGGGGCGGTTCTGGAGTCTTTTAACCATTTTGAGCAAGTATGAAAAAGTACGGAAAATTAGTTTGGTTGGCACCTAACGGTCAAGAAGTAACTCTAAAAGAGAACATGGAGTTTTTCGTCCTTAATGCGGAGAAACAGCGACTCATCAAGCAGCAACCACAAACGTATAACAAAACTAATTTAAAGCTAAAATATCAGTAGATATGGATCGTAACGGATGTGTCATTGGAATAGACGAAGTCTTTTTGCGTGTCAATAAGTTGTGGGGGGTAGTGCAGAAAAGAATAAAAGAGTACCCGTTCCCGGAACAGCCTGATGGATTTTTAACGGAATTCCAGCGATTCACATGGTCTGATACCCCAGAAGGATATGAATATTGGGACGAGGTACATACTCGGTTCAAAGCATACCGAGAATTACATTGGAATATGCAGCCTTTTGAGCGCTTCCTACGTTGTAATAATCTTTACAATAAGTTTATGATCAACGCTTTTGGGAAGATTAACGATCAGACCAAAGGATTCTTCAACACCTACCTAATTAGTGTTTATTGGAGATTATATATGGGGATTGCATTTGACTGGCAGAATAGCCCGGAAGGTCTGGAATTCTGGGAGAAATGGGATCGCAAATGGCAGACTCTTGTTCAGAATTATAGTGAGGAACAAGGTAAGTCCAAGAAAAATTGAGTATATTACCGAATAAAGATTTTAGGGATTGATGATGGAGAAACTGTTACGACGTGCTGCAACTGATAACGCAGTAGACGAATTGGTTGACCAACTGGTGGAGAACATGCGGTACACCGATCAAAGTGTTGTGTATCCAAATACGGATAACTGTAAACCTGACGACGGTGTAAGTCCTGATCTCTTTACAGAGGCTTATATCGGTCTTGGTAAAGATAGCGAGCGTACAGCTATCAACCAGTATATGACACAGGCCCAAATGTTCCCTACTGCGGCTCAGACTTTAATGGGAATCGGTATTACTGAAATGAAACATATGGACCACCTCGGTGATCTGATTGTTACGCTGGGCGGAAAAGTTGATCGCAATTGGAATAATAGCAAAGTCGTATATGGAAAAGACGCTGCTACTGCTTTGCATGAGGCTATCGTTAGCGAGATGGCAGCTATTTACAGTTACGAACAACTGATCAAGAAACTTGAAATCATCAAGACCCCTACTGGAGAAATCTGTACGCAACTTATTGGAAAATTGTTAGCCGATGAACGTTATCATTTAACGCTCTTGATCGGGGAACAAAATAAATTGAATAATAACGAAAATTGACAATTATGTGGAACGCGATTCTTTTTGTGATCTGTATGATCTTCTTTGGGTTTAACCTTTACCCCGCTTGCGAATGCCTTTTCAGTGGAGACATTGTGCCGGGTGTGATTGGTCTGGTTTGTACCTTACTTGCTGTTCTGTTGCTGTTCGGTAAGATTCATCCGGACGTTACGGGGCAGAAGAAATAAATAAACACAACTTCTTCTATGATCTTTTTAGGCCGACAGGGTAAGAATTTTTAATTTTTACCCTGTTTTTATTTGGTAATTCTATTTGGATTGTTTACATTTGTTCCGTAAACTAAAATCCAATGAGTTATGAGTAAGTTTGAAATCCTACTGGATCGCATTATTTATTTCAGAGTTTTCAAAAGAAAACTAAAGAGCAAATATCTTCCTATCTGGTGGTGTGTACTGGGTTTGTCTGTACTGCTACTTTTAAAGGAGTTTTTGTGGTGGTTTTTCCCGTTGTGGGATAAAGTTGTAGACAAACTCAATTATATAATCTGGGGATAGCCCCCTGTAAAAATTTGAAAATTATGTTTATTAAGATTAACAATTTCCGATTCCGGATCACGTCGATCAGCGAATATCGTAAAGAAGGTAAAAACTTCAATACGAAAATGTGGTATATCTACATTAAGATTTCCGGGAAAGAACGTTATTTTACGTTTGGAACCGAAAAGGAAGCTGATGAGCTTATTGAGTATCTGGACAAGGTATTGCAAGTAAAAGATATCTAAAAATGGTTATTGCGGTTGATTTTGACGGAACGGTCGTTACCCATAGATACCCCCAAATAGGGGTGGATATTAAGGCCGTTCCCGTTCTCAAGAAAATAGTAGATGCAGGCCATCAAATTGTGCTGCATACTATGCGTTCCGGAAAGGAACTTGAAGAAGCGGTGGCATGGTTTACCGAAAACGAAATCCCTCTATACGGGGTAAACGAAAATCCGGACCAGAAATCATGGACAGCGTCTCCCAAAGTGTACGCACAAATTTACATTGACGATGCTGCACTCGGAGCACCTACTTTATTCGTTGAAGAAATGTCAGCACGGCCTTTCATTTGTTGGGCCAAAGTGGAAGACATGTTAAAAGAAAATGGAATTATATGATGAAACAGAGATTTTTAAGCCTGTTTGTAATGGCTGTCGTTTGCCTGTTATATGGTTTAATGACCCATTCCTGTGAAAGCAAACCTCGTCCCGTGGACGGAACATTTGTCTTTGATCGTGTGCCGTTTATTACGGTTATGATGAAAGGCAAGCCGGAAACGTTTATTATGGATACTGGCGCAAGTGTTTCGGTCATTGACAAAGAATATGCTGACCGTGAGGGTATCTGGTACGTGGACGACGGTGGAAGCATGATCACGTTCAGCGGAACGGAACAGAAACAGTATAAGACCGAGCGTAACGTGGAATTTATTATTGGAGACGTTACCTATTCTCAGCCGTTTATGGTTCAAGATATCGGTAAATTACGTTCTTTTGTAGGACGGAAAGTCCGTGGAGTTATCGGCAGCGATTTCTTGTACGGCAACAAAGTCGTAATTGACTTTGGGAACTTAGTATTAACAAATTTAAAGACAGATGAAGTGGAAAAGGACAGTTTATAACACATTATTCGTCATCATCGCCGTTTTCTTTGTATACCTTGCATGGAAGACGATCAAAGAACTCTTTGTAGCACCTAAACCAGAAATCGTTCTTACATCCTATGTAGAACCGACGGTTAGCAGGTGGGATATCATGTACGAGGCTATAAAAATTTGCGAAAGTGGTAATAATCCACAGGCACGGAATAGTCAAAGTACGGCAACGGGAGATATCCAAGCGTTAGAAGTGTATGTTCGGGATGCAAACCGTATACTCGGAGAAGAATACTTTACGCTTGATTGCCGGACAGACCCGGTGAAGACCCGTTATATGTTCGATATTATTCAGGGCTTCTACAACCCCGGACAGAACATTCATAAGGCCATAATTTCTCATTACCTCGGGCCGGGTAATTTTAGCAGAAAATCAATAATCGGTGACTGGTATTATCGTAAGGTGATCCGCACAATGGCACAAATTGAAAATGAATACAAAAAACACAACTACAAAATCATCCCGTAAAATGGATCATACAGAGAAGATTATCTATGGTGTCTTCATTACTCTTGTGGTTGTGTTCGTTGGGCTGGTTGTATATAACAGCCGAACAATAACAGTAGAGGAGGAGCCAGTTCTTGACGATGTAGAAGTCGTTGAGGACGGCCTTCCTTCTACCCCCGAAATTGAACTTGATTCGGTTTTACAAGTTTTGCAACAGCACGAACAGCGAATAGAGGAACTTGAAAGCCACCTAAATATTCTCCGAAACAAGGTTCTGAAACTGGACCAAGATTTGTGGAACTCCGTGAAATGAATTTGGTAATTCCAATTTAATTATATAAATTGCTTTTAATGATGAAAACAGAATCAGAACAAATCAGAAGCCATGCTGACCAATTATTCGGAGTTTTGGTTAGCCAGTATTATCGAGGTCGCGGCTGGAGCAGTCTTAATATGATCTACAAATGGATCAGAGGGAATGCACCGTCCGTAAAGTACGCTCAGAAAGTAATCCGAGGAATGATCGATGCCGGGTACATTGTACGTGTGCAGGGAGAAGTCTTGGACAGCTATAAAATTGCGAAACTCAATTTCACACGGGAGAATATCTTTGTGATTTTAACCCGCTCTTATCGACATGAACGCAAACGGTTAAAGGTTCATATTGAACCAAAATGCACCGATTGCAAAGAGCGAGTATTTGGGAATATGTCTGAGCGTGACACTACTTCTGATTTGGATAAAAAGCCGGGCCTCTTTTTGGTGGCTGGCACGGATATTCAAACGGAAAAAATAATTATGACAGGCAGCGTATTCTCAAGACACATAGCATGTTCAAAAATGCGGGTTACTCCCGCACAGAGCAAACGAGTTCAAGAAATTTTATTTACCATAGGATTCCAATGGGTTGGCAGTATAAAAGAACCCATAAATCTAAAGGACAGATACCTGTTCTTGACGTATGATTTTTTTACGGAGAAATATATGTTTCTCTCTACAAATGATCGGGAACTGTTCCACAGTAAACGTCAGTATGAACGGATATCCTATAACAGGTTCGTGAAACTTGCAAGAGAGGTAAAAAAAATTGATGAAATGTTTGGGAATATGGAAAATTGACCGTATATTTGTTTTGCTATTGGAGATCAAGTGTTAAATTAACAACAAGGAACGAGGCTGCATCTTTTTCAGGCGAATCCGCCCATTCATGGACTTTAGGATTTTTAGTTTACTGTTACATTTCCAGCACCCTCGCTCCCGGCCCGGCAAAATTGCCGGGCTTTTTTATTGAAAGAGGGGCTGTCTGATATTAAACCAAACAAGCCCCTCCCGAGCAATTATGAAAACTGAACCGCACAAGTAATATAATCAAACTTTTGTCGGTTCAGGTTATTAGGCGTAAAATGGAAAGTTTTGGATTCCAAAATTACAAATTTTACCGTCCTTAACGTCAAAATCCAAAATACAGAAGCAGACGTGAGCAGCAAGCCTCTTAGTTCTCATGAATTGCGTCTGTTTTTGGAGACAACCCGTGCTCACCGCATGTATGTTCCGTTCAAAGATGTAACAGAATTTATGGACGTGTGCAGCGAGAAGGATATGAGGTTTTTCACCACCGCTAAACGCCTCAATGATTTTCTGCAGACGATACGATGTTGCATAGCTGCTTCCGTCCGTACCGTGCCAAACCTTAACAGTTACCCCGTCACAATTTATATCGGCTTCGTGGTCACCTATATAGGTAAGATGAGGAACTCGGCTGGCAATATCTTCCACGATGTTTGCTCCGGCACTTTCCAAATAATATAGATCGTGATTCCCAGCGATCGCATAAATCGGGATTTTGGTCTGATTTAGGACCTCAACGGCATGATCACGCTGAGCAACATAGCCGATGTCATTTAACTCGTAAATTTGACTCTTTTGTCTCTTAGGAGAGAGCCCGTCAGTTATGTCTCCACCCAGAGTAATGAAATCTACATTGGCTTCCTCAAAAACTTTTAAGGCTGCCAGTATATATTCATCACTGCAATACTTGCTACCAATGTGAAGGTCGGACATGGCCCCGATACGGAAATGTTTCCCCTTGAATTGAGGTTTGGGGAATTTTGGTTTTTCCGGTACGGGGTTAATTCCGTCAGCCAGTAGAGAAAGCTCCTGTGGAGAATACCGGGCCTGTAAAGAATTCCAAACCTTGTTTTCTGGTTGTTCAGTTTTCTTTTCCTGGCTTTCTTCAAGTTCTGTTTCCACAAGAATTGCACCACCGATTAGGCAGGTTCCCCCTCCTGCCTTTAGCCTGTTACGAACCGTTGAACGTGGGATGTTGTAGTCCCTACAAAGGGAAGAGAGGCTCCTGTATTGGTGCCCCTCTATGATATAAACTTTTTTCATTCTGTAGATTTTAGTTCTTTAATTTTTTCCTCAAGAGTTGACATGTTTAGAGCTCCCGGGAACCTACATTTTTCTACCCCGTCTTTATAGAATATTGTAGTGGGTACGGAACGTATTCCGGCTGCACTAAATCGTTCGGGGTCATCTTCTATTTCTTCTACCTCAACTTCCGGATTGTTAAATTTGAATATGTCCATTGTGTTCTTGTATGCCTTGCAGGGGATACAAGTGCTGGAACTATACTTCTCTATCCGAATTTCACTCATAGCACAAAAATATTTAATTATTAGACTTTTACTAATTTCTCTGAATATGAATATACAATATACTCATTTATTTCTAAATGGCATAATATAACACAGGATTATCTTGTGTGCAAATGGATAAAAATATAGCACAAAAGGATTGGAGATATAAATGATTGTATTCCAGTAGGGTGTGCCTTGGAATTTGCGAAATATAAGAAACTATATAAGTTTATATTATTTGACTCTTTTTTAACTCCCCCTCTATTACTCACTTCGTTCGTTTAATAGAGGGGAAGAAAAAGAGAGCCGGGACTTTTTCCGATTTTCTGAGGAATTTTGATTGAAAAATTTGGTTTACGGGAAAAAGATTTGTATATTTGTTTTAAATGTTGGGAAGAGATTTTCACATTCTTTTTGCATAAATTTTGTTTTAAGATTTTGAATGGGGCACGGAGTGAAAACCGTCCCCATTCTTTAAAACCTTTCAAAAAGAATTCTCCGCTCAGCTTTTAATCTTAAAACAAAAATTATGTATTATTGTAACGAAGAGGGATTTCCATCCCTAAATGCCAGAGAGCAATTCATTTTTGACACAATCTGTCGAAGCAGAAAAAAACAGTTCCGTTCTATTGAGGAACGTTTTGAATATATCGCTTATAAATCATTCGTAGATAAAGTTGAGGTAAAACGGTTCGTATTTGCGAACAGTAAATTTCTTTCCATCAATGGATCATTGATCCAAGGTAAAAAGAATTTTTTTAGCCGTGTAAAACAAAACAAACTTTATATCGGAGCATGGTTCCGTAATAGCCAGCTATTGGAAGAAGGGTTAAGAATGACTCATGAGGCTGCTATGATATATGCATTTGTAGTTGCAAAATCTAAACAGTACGGAAAAACAAATTTGGAAGTTAGCCAACAAACACTTTGTAAAATAATCGGTTGCACTACAAAATCGAAATTAAAGTCCCATATCGCTATCTTAGAGCGTTTGGGGCTTTTTAGATATATAATTAGAGAGGAAACTATCTACAAGAAAAGGAAAAAGGGTGATGGGTATTATGATACAGTTGAACGGGCCTGTGGATTCTTTACTAAGATAACGATGAAATCCCATGAGGCGACATTCCGTACAATGCAGATTATTCATCAAAAATTAGGCAATTTGCGGGAGTATTGCAAGAAGACCGGACAGTTGTGTTACGATGAAATCCGTGGATGGTGGCTCGCTAAAAACAGATGGAGAAGGTCAATCGTTAATCTCCAGGAAATTTGGAGAGAACGGCTATTGGAATTGGAACGATGTAAGGCTTACCAGTACTATTCTTGCATATAATATGTTGAAGAATTTGGTTTTTAGCGGAAATATTTGTATATTATCAAATAATTTTAAAACCATTGGAAATGATTGAATTCTCAAATAAAAACGAAATAACCCGTAAGGAGTTCGACGATTTGGTTAAGAGCCATGAATACGAGGTTTTTGATCGTAAGACTGTACAGGCATTCCGTGCCGATGTGGTTGCAAAAAATAAATCCGGTGTTCTGACCGAAAAGGAACAGATGGAAGCAGCTATAATTGAAAAATCACTGACCGAGGTTGCCGTTCGTAACGATGATTTAACGGTTGAAACGTTGTATTACCGTGCCAAACATCAAGAAGCAACCGTATAATGAGAACTTATAAATTTGACAAAGGAACGTACACGGCTGAGGTCATTACAGATGCCAGCGGAGATCAACGTCAATTTTTTGTGACAGAGTGGCCTCCACGGGTTGAGAATCCAGACGGTCTGGAAATAGCGTTTCCGGACTGGAATGTAGGAGAAATAAACGAAGGTAATTTGGTGGACTTTGCGGTGCAAGGTTCTTTCTCATTAGTTGCTATTGAAGAACATATGATTCGGGAACTTGCTGTAGACGGCCCGAAACCCGATCCAGACAATTTGTTGCAGGATACTATATTTCCGGATACTTCCAAATCTAATATTTGGACTTTCTTGGATTTGGTAACTTCTGAGGCGGTAACTCCTCCGGGGGTTTATCCATCAGTAGATGCTCCCGCTGGATATGGTGCAATGTATTTGAGCAATACTCCTTCTGGAAACCGGGTTAAGGTGTTGCAGCAGAATATTTCTTTGGAAGTTGATGCTACCTATTCTTTAGAGTTTGGTTTTTATAAACCTGCCTACGTCGCAATGGTAATGCCAACGACGACCGGGATCACTCAGGTAGCTGCTATATATACAGACCCAGAGGGGAACACTACTGAAATGAGTAGTGAAGAATTAGGGTTTGTTACCTCTATGGGGAGTTCCATGTTTGGTTCAATGCGTGTTGAATTTGTAGCAGGTATTGCGTCGCTGCCTTATTTACCTTTAGTAGCTTCTGGCGATGGACAAGGCGGGGCGACTATGGTTTGGGGCTTCAGTTTAAAGAAAATGTAATTTTAAAAAGATAATAAGATGAAAACATACAAATTTTTCAATTCAGACAAGAGCATCGATTGCGAAGTGATTACGGATGCTATGGGTAAACAAGAACAATTCACCGTAACGGAATGGCCTCCTCGTGGATGGAATGCTGCTATTGCAGCCCTGATGCCTGATTGGTCGGTTACTTCACGTACCCAGAATGAGTTCATCCAATTTGCCACTAAAAACAGTCTTGGACTGGTGGCCGTTGAAAACGACAAAGAGCCAGTTGAATTGGTTGCAATATCTTAACTTTGTACGACGATGAAGACTTATCACTTTCAAAATTTAGATAATTCTCTGGATGTAGAGGTGATCACTGACGGTATAAAGGATCAGAAAGAATTCACGGTGACAGAATGGCCCCCGAGAGGCTATAATGGAGATGTAGAGGCTCTGGGAATGGATTGGAATGTTGGCCCGATCAACGAGGAAAAATTCGTGGAGTTTGCCAAAGAGAATAACCTTACCCTCACAGCGATTGGTGAAAATGGTTCGGAATCACTTGTTACAGCAGAATTTCCCGTTGCCCCCACTACGACCCCCGTTGCCCCTATTGATGGACAGGATAATGTATCCCGAGTTGATAGTAGTTATGTGGATGTTTCTTGGAATGCCGTTCCGGATGCAACTAAATATCTCGTAAAGATGTGGAAATCTGCTGAAACTCCAGAATCTGGATATTCTGGTGAGACGACACAGGCATGGGATGCAATTAGTGCAGAACCAAGTACAGAATATAAATGGCAAGTTACGACACAAGTTCCTAATATGCAGGATTCTATATCTGGCCCGTGGACGTTTACAACAGCGGATGATACTGGTTCAAGTAATTAATAAAGATGGCTAAGAAAAAACCGCAAAATAATACTTCGGTTCAAAAGACACAAAATGTCTTAGAGGAAATTTCAGCATGGCCTCTGGAAAAGGTGGATTTACTCCAAAAGAGTTTACCCACCTTAATCCAGACCAAGTATGAGAGCCAGTTGATGTCCCCTAACATTGAAGATGTGATGAAGGCGAATATGTATGCTGACAGCATGCGTGGAAGCAAGAACCACATTAAATCCGTGTTTTTTGATCCGAATAGTGCGAGTGATGGGGCTGGCTATAAAGCCACCAAAGGCGGGGCGACGTTCTACACGCTCCAGAAGATGGGAGATATTTCCATCATTAAAGCCATTATCAACACTCGTGTAGAACAGGTTCAGAATTTCCTAAAATTCAGCACGGACGAACAAAAAGAAGGGTTCCAGATTCGTAAAAAACGTTCTATATTTGATGAGGATACTACTGATCTTTCTGACGATGAGAAACGTAAGGCAGAAGAGATCGTTGAGTTCCTTGAGAACGGTGGCTTGAATGACAAGTGGGAAACAACTGATAATTTCCAGGATTTTGTTCGTAAGATTGTACGAGATTCCCTGACCATAGATCAATTGACTTTTGAATGTGTGCGGGACAGATCGTTTAACCTGCGTAAATTCAAAGCGGTGGACGCAGCCATGATCCGTCTATTGGATACGGCCGATCCCCGGTTTGCACAGGCATTTGAACAATACCGTTGGAAAGGTTATCTCCCCCGTTATGCAATGGTCTGGAATAACCAGATTTTGCGGAATCCTACGACCGATCAGTTGATTATGTACTATCCATGGGAGTTAGGGTATGGGATACGTAATAAGTCCACCAATATCCTCCAAAATGGATACGGTACGAGCGAGCTCGAAACCCTTATAGAAATCATGACGTGGATTCTTTGGGGTATGCAGTATAACGGCAATTTCTTCAAACAGGGTTCCCAGCCTAAAGGGTTCATCAATATAAAGGGCGGGAATATTGATAATTCCACGTTGAATGAGTTCCGTCAGGCATGGACACAGACTATGCGGGGGGTACAGAATTCACACAAAGTCCCCGTAATACAGGGTATAGATTTGGAGTGGATTGACTTGCAGCATGGGAACCGTGACATGGAGTTCAATGAATGGTTGAGGTTCCTATTTATTCTTACCTGTTCTGTTTACCGTATTGATCCAAGTGAGCTCGGGTTTAATTTCCAAGAGCAGGCCCGTATGTTTGGTCAGGAAGGACAGAAAGCCCGTTTGGAACACAGTAAGAACAAAGGGTTGAAGCCTTTGCTTATATTCTTGCAGAATATCATCAATAAATATTTGGTCAGCGAACTTGCAGAAGATTACGAATTTGTATTTACTGGCGTTGAGGTTGAGGACGAAGAAAAGCAAGTAAAATTAGACGGAGAGAAATTGTCCAATGGTATGGTCTCTTTGGAAGATATGTTCCAGAAATATAGTGGACGTGATTTTGACCCGAATAAAGACACCATTTTGAACCAAGTCTACCAAACGGCACAGCAGAGTAAAATGATGGGCGGGGAAGGGATGAATTCTTTTGTGGATGGACAGGATAACGAAAATGTCTTTGCAGAGTACGAACAACAAACATCAGAGGAAGAAGAGAATCCGATTTTATCTAAAGCGTTAGATTATATTGACCAAACATGGGGAGCGAAATAACATTGTAATGATCTATTAATTAGGGCTCTGAGACTCTTTTGGGGTCATGAGCCCTTCTTTTGGTTATGGAAAAGGAATACAAAGGTGTAGATTATAAAACGGCCCGTCCGGTTTTTAAGCAGGGTAAATTGAAAGACCCTGTTCGGTTCCCTAAAGTGGTGAACGGTTATGAGGATGATGCTAAACGGATGTACAATGTTATCCAGAATTCTACATTTGAGGAGTTGGTGAAGGAAATGGTGAAAATGCAGAAAGGTAAATAGTATGCAGTCTCTTTTTACAGAATCAGAAATCAGCCGTTTACTCGGGATCATAGACCGGAATATTATTGTTTTGGTTGCAAAGGTTCTGGGAAAGGAATCGTTGACGTCTCTGGACAAGTTGATTTTGAGGCAGCATAATATAGATTTCAATAAGATAGCGTCTAATTTGCCTCCGTATTGGAAAGCATATTTATTTGGTAGGCTTACCGGGCAATTGACCGTTCCACAGGCTGCACAGATAGATTACAACAATTTCAATAAGTATCTTATTCAGAAGCAATATACACCACCTACTTCAAGAGAGATTGCCGAATATCGTGCTGCCAGCCGTAGAACCTATGAATATATTAAGGGTATGGGGGAACGACAGAAAAAGGCGTTAAATACGTTTATTTCTGAGGGAGAGCTTGAATACCTTGTTGAAACAAAACGACAGGAAACTATTAAGGTAGTTAAAGAACGTATGGATGACGGTATTTTGCGACGTCAATCTGTACAGAAAATTACTTCTAATATAGGGCACCAGTTAAGGAGTTGGAATCAGGATTGGGGCCGTATAGTAGAAACAGAGTGCCAGAACATTTATACGCTGGGTACTGCACAGAATATAATGGATGTTCACGGGGTGGATGCACGGGTTTATTTTGATGTATTCCCGGGAGCGTGTCGGCATTGTATATCCTTATATTTAACTGGTGGGATAGGCAGCATGCCGAGGATTTTTACCGTTGCTGAATTGTTGGCTAACGGAACTAATATAGGACGTAAATCTAAAGACTGGAAACCAGTCTTAGGAACTGTCCACCCATTTTGTAGGTGCGATTTACGGTTCATTCCACCGGGTTACGAATGGGATGAAGATAGTAAGAAGTTTGTACCTAAACCCTCAGAGAATCGTGTACAGCGTAAGAGCAAGGTGAAGATCACCGTTGGAGATTTGAATTTTGAGGTGTAATTGTTGAGAGAATTTTATGTATATTAATAGTCAAAATATTCAGATATGATAAACTTGAAGAAATTCTTTAATCTGCAGAATGAAGCTGAAAAGGTTGCAGATTATATGTCTCTATATGATCGCAGGAAAGCGCTCTTAAAAGAAGCGGACGTTCTGGGTGACAAATATGCCATACAGAAGTCTATGGAGACTTCCATTTCGGACAATGGTTTAATTGATCCGACAAAGTACAAACGGTTCATGAAAGAGCACACTGATAAAGTGGTTGCAGCATGTAACGAGATGGCTTCTATTGAGAAGTCTATGGCTAAATTAGAATCAGACAAGGAATGTTCTGAAGCCATTTTGGATACTAAAGCTATACTCGTGGCCCGTGATGGTTATGAACAAGGCGTTATTTCCAAGGCACTTTATTTTGAAATCATGAAATCCAAACAAGGGGAAACCCGGTTTGCGGACACCCTTGTATTTAACGATAAGGGCGAAATTCTTCTGTTACAGCGACTGGATTCCGAGGGTGGATATACTGGTCTTTGGGGTTTGCCCGGTGGACATGTAGAGCCCGGTGAAGATTTTAAGGATGCAGGGGCTCGGGAACTGTTTGAAGAAACTGGCTTAATTACCAATCGGGAAAATCAGATGGGGCACATTGTTCCGTATGATAAGATGGGTGAATACAGGAAAGACGGGGTTTATATAGAATATTTCTATGTTCATGTACACGGAGATAAGGAACCTATCGTTTTAAATAGCGAGGAACATGCTGCTTCGGCATGGGTGCCTCTTTGCCAGTTGGATCAATATAAATTTGAGTATGAAAATAGCAGAACCAATATTGAGAAATTAACCGGGATGGATTCTATGAAGAAAGCAAATACGATCATTAAGAGCCTTCAAAATGGGGTTCTTTCACCTATTGCGTTCCAAGAAATTTGTCGGAATAATCCAGATATTGTAAAGGCTGCTAATAAACATTATTTCTCAGGTAAAGAACGGGAGAAATTAGCGGATGAGGGGGAAGCCATGTCAGACGGTTCATTCCCTATTCGTAATGAGCAGGATTTAAAGGATGCTATTCGTTCTGTTGGCCGTGCTAAAAATGAAGCAAAGGCAAAAGCATGGATTAAGAAACGTGCTAAAGAAATGGGTAAGACGGATTTGCTCCCTGAGGGATGGGTGGAAAAAGCCGTTGGAGCAGGTGCTTCGGATAAAGGTTCTGGAGAATCTCTTGATCCGGATATTAAGAAATGTGATTTGGGTCCGGAAGGAATTGCGAAGGCCCTGATGGGGGCTATTGGTGCTGCTGGCGAACATGATCAAAATGTTGTGGCTTCTGTTGCTGAGTTTGCGGACAGTATATTTAAGGCCCAGAAAACGGGGTATTATTCTGATAATGCTGTGAACCGTAAAATGGGTCGAGTAGGACAGAAGTACAGTAAGGATAAACAGCCTGAAGATGTAGAAGGAGAAAAGGGTAAAAAGGATGATTCTGATTATGATAAACAAGCAAGAGAGGCTTCTGATGGTGCATTAAAAAGAGCTGCTCAGTCTCTTGCTACTCCTTACCCAGTAAGACAGGCAGCAGAAAGAGAACTTGGACGAAGAAAGAAAGAGAAAAAAGGCGGTAAAGGTTCTGGAAATTCTTTTGTCTTTGAAGATGCTATTTTTGAGGACGAAGAAATGGTTGCTTCTGCTAAGAAACAAGGCATTGATATTAAGGAAGGAAAAGGCGGTGTTTCTTTAGTTAGTGGGGATAGAGAAAAGGTAAAACAATTTTATAGAGAATTGCTTGATCCAGAAGAAAGAGATGATTTTGATGCGGAATTTGATGCTGGCTCTTTTGATTCTAAAGAAAAACCAAAGAAAGATAAAAAATCTTCTGGGAAAACTGAAACTTTTATTTTTGAGGATTCTATTTACGAAGATGACGATGCTGTGGCAGATGCTAAAAAGCAGGGGGTTGAAATAAAAGAAGGTAAAGATGGTAATACGATTGTCACTGGAGAACGTGAAAAGGTGAAAGAATTTTATCATCAACTTTTAGACCCTGAGGAACAAGAAGATTTTGATTCAGAATTTGAATCTGGTTCTTTTGATTATAAAGAAGAAGAGGGTGCAAAAGCAGTTGAGAAATATAATGTAAAATCTCTTAACAAAGAATTTCGTGATCTTGGAGTTAAATTTGTTAAGGAAGATGAAGGGTTTTTTGGGAATGCCAGACCAAAAGGCGGTGACCCTGACCAGGAGGGGTATAAAGGAAAAGGTGGAACGGAATGGGCTATAACTTATGATGTGGATAATGGGTTTGAAGTTTTTGAATTGAGTTCTGGGGATAGTTGGGATAACCTTTCTTTGGTCGAAGCAAAATATAAACTTTTAGAAGGTGGAGTTAAGAAATAATGAAGGATAGATTTAATTTTTGGCTTGACCTTGATATATCTAAGGGTGTGTCTGGAGCAAATACAACTGAAGAGGATCGGTATAAAAACATGATCTTTGAGGGGATTGCTTCGGACAACTCTACGGATATGGAAGAGGAGTCTATGGACCCAGCCGGATTTGAATTGGATTATTTTTTGAAAAACGGGTATTTCAATTTAGATCACCTACCTACACGCAGCCCCACCAATAAATCACGTTATTGGATTGGTGAACCTTTGGAAGCAAAAATTGTAGACGGTAATAAGTTTTACGTCAAAGGTAAATTGTGGGAGAAATCTCCAGAGGCCCGTGCATTTTGGGACAAGTGTTTAGAGATGCGCGAAAGTGGCAGCCAGCGTAAGCCGGGGATGTCTATAGAGGGTAAGGCTCTTGAACGTGATAAGAAAAACCAAAATAAGATTACAAGGGCTCTTATTACAAACGTGGCTTTGACTTTTAATCCCGTTAATGGTAATTCATATATGGACATTGTAAAGGGTGTCCAGAAGTCAGATTATGTGGATTATGAGTTTGAGTCAGAAAAGCCTTTTGCACCGAACACCCCTATTCTTGAATATGACCGTGATGGGTATCATATCATTATTGACCGAAATTTCCGAGTTATAGCGACTCCGATCAATGTAGGTAAGGAATTGTCCACTTTCTATAAACAATTCCAAAATAAGGTCATAAACGAGAGAGTTTTGTGTGATTGTGTGGAAAAGTTGGGAGAAAAATTTGTTTTTTGACAAATCTATTATTATATTAACGGAAACTAATTAATTAAATGTTATGGAAGGATTAGAAAAGTATGCAGACGTTGAGATTGTAAAATCGCTGCGTGGTGCTGGCTTTAGCGATCAATATATTCTCGGCATGATTGAAAGTGGTGGGATCGATATTGAAAAAGCGATGGCATGTGACAAGAAAGAAGTCATGAAAGAAACGAAGAAAGAGGAAGAGATCGAAAAGGGTAAGAAGCTGGAAAAGAGCGACGAACCTGAAAAGAAAGAGGAAGATAAGGAAGAGGAAAAAGAAGAAAAGAAGGAAGAAAAAGAAGAGGTTATGAAATCCGTTGTGGAAGCCATTACCAAAGGTTTTGAAGCCCTTTCTTCTAAGATCGACGCTCGTTTTGAAGGTATTGAGAAATCGGTACATGGTCAGGAAACTCTGTTGAAGAGTATCGGTGATCAGGCCCCCGCATTCCGTGCCCCTGTTTCGGCTGCTGCACTTTTGCAAAAAAGCATGGAAACGGACGAAAAGGGTAAAATGGAAGTGAACATTGTTTCTCAACGCCCTCTGGCCCGTCAGATTTTGTCTGACGCTATTAGCCGCGAAAAAAATGAGGATATCAAGAAGTCTATGATAGACGATACCAAAAACTTCTTGACCAATCCGGACTGCCATATGATCGGCGAATCAACCGCTCGCCTGATGTATGAACGAGGAGTAAAATTTACTAATTAATTGTTAAACAAGAAAAATCTTTAAGTGTATGGAATTATATGATTATTCGGCGGGTGGTGATTCCAACCGTTTCTTAGAAAGCATTCAAGCCCAGGATATTCTTAAGGCCATGGAAGCAGGTCTGGAAACTGGTATGCAGTATAACGACCAGATCAACAATGGTGGTGGCTTGAAGGTCGAATCGCTCGACCCGGTATTGAAAGTTCTTGAAAACCGTCTGAATCAGTTGGTTTTCCTGATGGAGATGCCGAAACAAAAAATTACGAACACCGTTCATGAGTACAATCAACTGTACAAATACGGTCAAGATGTTGGCATCTTTAATCTTGAAGGCGAAACCCCTCAGGAAACGGATAGCCAGTATCGTCGTAAATCCATCGTAACGAAATTTATGGGCGTTGTGGGCCAGGTTACTCACCCTGCTATGTTAGTTGCGTTGGCTGGTGGTATGAATATGTATACCAAGGAAGTGGAAAATAAGACGGTTCTGTTGCAGACCCTTATTGACCAACGCCTTGTAGACGCTGACAGTTCGAAGATCGACGCTCAGTTTGACGGTGTATTCCGTCAGCACCTGACCGGTATCAACGATATCTATGGTGGTATGCAGGGTAAAACCTCGGAACAGGCTCTGGACGCTTACTTCGGTGACGTTGCAGTTATCAACGCTGACGGTGCCGTTCTGAACGACGCTCTGGTAGAAGATGCTGCTCAGGCTGTCGTAAACGACCGAAACGGTTATATCGACCGCATTATATCGAACCCGGTTGTCTTTAACGATTATGTAAAGGCATTCCACGAAAGTAAACGAGTGATTGTTGGTCTGGGTGGTTCGGTTACTGGTGCAACTATGGGTCAGTCGGTAAACGACATTACGACTCAGTTCGGTAAAGTGGACGTTAAGAACGATAAGTTCTTCGATATCCGCACCCCTCGCAAGCTGGGTACTGGTAAGACCTTTGACAAGGCTCCCGACGCTCCTATTGCTGACACGTCGACCCCGATTGCAGTAGCTACCGACACCAAGACGAAATTCGGTACGGCTCATGCTGGTACTTATTTCTATGCCGTTGCTGCTGTAAACCGTTACGGTGAGTCTGCTCTGACTCAGATCAATATGAGTGCTCAGGCTGTTACCGCTACTCAGTCGGTTACGCTGAAATTTGCTGCTGCTACTTCTGGTAGCTATCCGGCAGAGGCATTTACGATCTATCGTACGGTTAAGGATGTGACCGATGCAAGTGTTGCAGAATTCTATCCTATTTTCTCTGTTTCTGTTGCTGAACTGGCTGCTGGCTATGATGGTGCAGGTGCCGGAGAAGTTCACGACCGTAACCGTATCATCGCTGGTACGAAATCGGCTCTGGTTTACGTGAACGACGCTCAGATCATGGAGTACGTTCAAGTTGCCGACACCATGAAGATGGATTTTGCTATCACGGCTCCGAGTCGTCGGTTTGCGATCCTGAACTATGGTACCCCGGTTGAGTATCAACCCGGTAAGATTTGCCGAATCGTTAATATCGGCCGTCCTGGGTTAGTTTAAGGTTAATAAAAAGGGCGGGTATCTATGACGATATTCGCCCTTTCTTTTTCTTATAAAATTGAAAATTATGAAACTGTATTCGGAAAAATACGCAGGTCAAGAAATTGTTTGTGGTGAACACAAGCTGAAATTCGTTGGGGGTGTTGTAGAGGTAGAGGAATCTGTTGGTAAGAAAATTCTTGCTGAGGGGTACGCAAATATTTACGCTGAGAAACCAGTTGTAAAGACTTCTACTGAGAAATTGCTCACAGAAGATATGCAGAAACTCGTTGATCAGCATCAGTTGGAAGTGACCGGGCTGAAAAATTCTATCAAAGAAAAAGATCATAAGATTGAATCTTTGGAGAAAGATCTTTTAGAGTGGAAGCGTCTGTGGGAAGAAGCCGAGGCAAAACTGAAAGCCGTTACAACTCCATTACAGGGGAATCCTGCGACTCAAGTTCCAGAACAAGCAAATGCTCCGCAGGAAACAAAACAAGAAGAACCTGCCCCCTCTGCTGAGGCGCAAGAGAGTTCTGCCGAAACAAAAGAGGAAGAAAAACCTCTTACGTTAGAGGAGATCAAAGAAACGTTGATGGATCTTTCTGCGACGAAAATTATAGAGTATCTCAAAGAGGTAGGGCTGTACGTCGAGGAAGATAAACCGGAACGCATGAAGAAAGACGAACTGGTGGCTTATGCTGCACAAAAAGCATTAGACGCTCAGGCTGTGGAATAACTAATTAAATATCAAAAATGCCGACACTGAATATAACAGTCAAGTATCGGGTGAATACAGGGATTATACTTACTCCGGCAGAAGTATTCTCCCTGTATTTGTATGGGATTGACATTACTTCTTTAGATGGGGAAGCGTTCTCTGATTCAGCCATGGAATTCTATATCCGTTCGGCCCAAAGAGAAGTTGAGAATTTCTTTAATCTCCGTTTTAAGAAGCAATTGATAGAGTATGAGAATACCAGTTATTATCGTGATGATTACTGGCAGAACTTCCCTATAATCCGTACAAGATTCCCGGTGGAAAAACCCCTGTCTTTGATAGGGATGTTGAACAACATAGAACAAATCATATACCCGGAGTCGTGGTTACGTTCTAATGACAATAGTAACGGGGTACGGCACCGAAGAATTTCGGTTGTCCCTACTGGTGCATCCACCGTGCAGGCGAATGCAAACGTCATCTTGACTGGCATTACAAGTCAGTTAGGCATGCAGCGATTTACCAATATTCCCGACTATTGGGATTTCCAGTATACGACCGGATTTGATTTGGATGATTTACCTTACGATTTGATGAATGTTGTGGGGAAGATTGCCACGTTTGGTCCTCTTGGGATTGCTGGTGACCTTATTCTCGGGGCTGGTATTGCTGGACAGTCATTAAGTGTGGACGGGTTGAGTCAATCCATAAGTAGCACAGCCTCAGCAACTTCGAGTGGGTATAACGCCAGGCTTCTCCAATATGAGCGTGAGCTAAAAGCTACTATTCCGAGGATAAAATTGATTTACGACGAAATTAAATTAGCAGTATTGTAATGGCTGGCGAAAAGAAACCATCGGTGATTCAGCAGCAGCCGAATCTAACGGGAACTCCTCAAGTTTATTTTAAACCAAGAGAGTTCAATAATGCCTTGTTTGCTCACGGATATTGGATCGTGAGCGAACGGGCTGTCCGTTGCCCGTGTTCTTCTGGTGGTATGGGGCCTCATCCTACCTGTGAGAATTGTGGTGGAGTAGGGTTCTTCTATATCGAACCGCGAGAATGCCGGGCGTTGATTACGTCCCTTAACCGGGATACGGAATATCGGGAATGGTCTCCAGAATTGATTGGTGCCGTAAATGTGACAGTAGAGGATTCCCAAAGAGAGGTTATTGAGTTTTATAACCGCATTACCCTGAAAGAAGAATTTACGACGTTTTCGGAAACTTTGAAATTGAATGTTTCTGGGGATGAAGGGTGGTGTTTCTGCACATATGCACCTATCCAGTTTTATGGAGTGTATGTATTTGTTGCAGACAATCAGCCGTTAGTAAAAATTTCAGAGGCTGCATATTCGATATCTACGGATAACAAATATTGTGTCAAGTTTGATATGACACAATTTCCTGCAGAGTTTGTAAATTATTCTATATCTGTATCTTATAAGCATAGGATTGAATATAAGATTATAGATGTTCCTCATGAGGTGCGTTCGTCTTTGAAGCAGAGCACGAAAGGTTCTTTTGAACAAATCAAGATGCCTTTGCAGGGCGTTGCAAGGCGTTCTCACCTTATTATCCAAGATCGGCCAAATTATGATGGGGGCGGGGTGATAGAAAATGATACCTATTAACATAGATTTAACGGATGTAGTAAAGGAATTTGCTCTTTCCAAGGAACAAAGTGCTGACCTTGGAAGGAGCATTATTGACAGCATTGCGTATGAGTATATGTATAATTGGGAAAACCTCGTCAATGAAAAACTGAAGAAAACCCGTAAGGATTACAAACGAGCCATGTATATGGATCGTGTAAGTGAAACAGAGATTGTATTCGGTTTAAGTAATAACTCGGATAATCCTCTTCCTATGATGGTTGAGGATGGGGCTTCTCCGTTTGATATGAAGACCGGATTTGGGGAATCAGATAAGAGGAAGATTACGGAGAATGGCTGGTACCTTACGATTCCGTTTCGGCATGCAACCTCAGACGCAGTAGCAGAATCAACGTTGTTCGCTTCTACAATGCCTCGGGAAGTTTATGATATTGCAAAGGGTGCGACGGCACCTCTTAAAATTAGCGATTTACCGGAGCAATATAGAGTTAAGGGGGTTCGTCAAGAGATACGTACTGAAGATAAGATTTGGGGAGAATATAAGCATAAAACGGCTCAATACGAGGGGCTGGTTCGTGTAGAGACAAGTTCTGGGAATGAGAAGAAGCGGGGTGGTTATTTTACGTTCCGCAGGGTAAGTAATAATTCAGACCCGAATAGTTGGATTCATCCCGGATTTCATGCGTTGCATTTAATGGATGATGCAGTGAATATTTCCAGGATTCCAGCGGTGGCAGATCAGGCAATTGATAGTTTCTTAAAAAGTATATAATGGAAATAATTCGGGTAAAACAAATATTAGAGGCTGGGTTAGAGTATATCCGTACGGATTCTTTACAGGCCACTACTCCAGAACAGGAGAAGGAAACATGGCTTTACCAGTTATTAAACGGGGTCCAAGATGGTTCTTATGATTTCTATGAGCAGGCAAAGAAGATATTTTTGCGAGGCCCAAAGGATTCTAAGAGGTTGAGGGTGGCATTGGAATTCCCAAAGGATGTCCAGATGTGTCCGGTTATTGTTTTGCGGGAGCCGTCCCGGGATAATGGGGATAATGCCATAGGCCGGGAAACTGGTGTAGAGATGCCACAAGTTGTTCAAAGACCTTCAAGTAGCAGGTTTGAATTCTTGGATGGAAAGGCATTCAATTTTGAGGTGATTTGTGTGAGTGTAAATATGATAGAAAGTATCCTTCTTTCCGAGGTTATCTATTCGTTTTTTGTGGGGGCTTACAATACTCTTGCACAGAGTTACACGTCTATTTCGTTTGGAATGAAAGAGCTTATGGTCAATACGCAGATAATACCTTTTCCGGTGTTTTTGCGATCAATTACGCTTATGTTACGGACACAATATTCAATCCCTTCTATTGAGAAACAAGTGTTCTTGAATAAGGTTGAGTTTGACTGGCCTAACATTATTCCAGAAAACGGGTAGAATAATTTTTAATTTGACGAAATTTTTACTATATTATCAGATAATAAACAGAAAAACATTTTGAAGATATGGCGACAACTTTCTATTTTAATAATAAACAAGTTACCCTCCCGGGAGCCTATTCGACCATAAAATCAGGTGAACGAAGTGCAGCCAGATCGTTAGATTACGGTCGTTTGCTGGTTATCGACACCGGAGTATTTGGTGCCGGATATGGTGGTGGAGCAGGTATAAGCGGACAGCAAGCCTCTGGACAGAAGGCTATTTACTCGTTCAGTACCCTCTCTGAGTTCCAATCGTTTGTGAAAGGCGGTATGTGGTGGAAGATGGCCGAGGGCCTGTTCTTCCCTGACCCAAATAACCCAGCAGCAGAAGGGATTTCTGAGCTGTACTATGTACGTGCAGCCACGACGACTTCGGCCCGTATGACTTTTACCGCTACTGGTGGTGGAGAAAATGGTGGTACGTTTGCAGTATTTACCAAAGATGAGGGGGTTAATGCAAATGGCGTGAAAGTGGGGAATATCCTTTCGCAGGGTTACGGATATACGTTGGAAGTATCTCCAGATAACGAGAATATGTGGGTGATGAAATTCTGGGTTGGCACCTATACGGGTACGGCTGCAGATGGAATTTCTTATGGAGAAGTAGATCAAGCGAATGCGACTCCTACACTTATTCTTCAGTCACCGGAGTTTGACAATATTGCAACTCTGATTGAATGGGCTAAAACTGATACCAATTTTGGTCTTCGTTTTGTGTTGGACGCAGATTCGTCTAAAGTGACCGGGACTGGTGAAGTTACTTCCGCTGATGTGAATATTACAGACCCGGCAACTTATATTCTTGCTACTGGTGGGACGGAAATGTATAATTCTACGGATATTGATTTAGTTCTGGAGCAAATTACCAATCTGGACTATAATGCTATCTGTACGGACCAATACGGAGAGAATGCAAATAGTTCGGTAACTCGTAAGATATTGCGTCACATTAATAATGTTTCGCAGTTCCGTCGGTTCCTTTGGATAGGTGGTTACGGTACCGAAGCGGAGTTTGATCAGTCTCTTGCTTTGGCGAAGACTTTTAATAGTGAGTTTGTGCAACTGGTACACGGTGATGTCGGTTTGGCTTCTGATTTTTCTGCTGAGGGGTATCGGAAGTGGACGGTTATGTACAATATGTGTGCTATCTTAGGCAGGACATTAGGTAAGCCACCGTATATCCCTGTAACCAATAAGAGTATTGGTGTAGATATCTTAGTTCACATTCCGTCGGATGCACAGCAGAAGAAAGCTCTTCAGGCTGGTGTTCTGCTTACCGTTCCTAATCCGAATATTGGACGTAATGTTGTTCTTCAGGGGATTAATACCTTGCAGGATAATAAGACGTTATTTAATGGAAACGGCCAGTCCTTCTCTATACAGTTCATGCGTATAGTTGAACAGATCAACCGGGAATTGGTTTACAATGCTGAGGTAGAACTTTTAGGGGATGAAAATGGTGTGAATATTAATACTCTGAGCCCCGGTATTTTGCAACAATGGACGAAGTCTTATTTGCAGTCCAGAGTTGCAACGGAAACTCAAGACAACCTGATTTTGGACTTTGAGAATATCACGGTTACTCGTCAGGAGGATGCGTATTTTGTTTCGTACTACATTCGTGTGAACTCAGAAATTACAAAGATTTTCTTTACGGGATTCATTCTCCGGTAGATCAATGACTTAAGAATTTAACTAAATAGATTATAAAAATGGCAGATTACACTCCGATAACCTTTACAGCCCCGAAAGCCTATATTCGGCTCGGGAATGCTGTTGCTGGGTATGTACGTGGGTTGACCTTTCAAGAGAATATAACTCGTGGAAATGTGCAGGGTTTAGGGAACATGAACAAACAGGAAGTTCCCGCCCTGTCAATTGATTGTACGTTTACGGTTGATCAATTCTTTATTGATTTTGATCGGCCTGAATTGAAAGAAATGGTGAACCGTTACGGAAGCGTTACTCAAGTTCTGAACACGCTTACAATGGGTGAATTCCCGTTCTCGATATTCATCTTCGCTAAAACTATCGTAGCAAGCGACCCGACGAATAAACTGATTACGGAAGTTGACAATACCGGGAAGACGATTGCCAATCTGAACCCTTGCTATGTAAACAATCAATCGTTTACGCTGCAAGAAAACCAGATTTCAGGCTTTAATATTTCTGGTGTTTATCTGAACCCGATTACAACTAAATCGTAATAAAAGACAATTATGGAAACTGCATGGCAATTTGAAATTAAAGGGAAGACGTATAATATGGCCTTTCCGAACGTTGGTCAGTATTATCAGATAGAAGCTATGAAACAGGCTCTCGGCAGGGGATTTTATAATTCCCTGTCGCAAGCCGTTACCGTATCTGCTGCTTCTGCCTGTGATATGATCGATATTGAAGCGACGCTCACAATCTTGTGTCCGGAATTCATTAAAGATTTGATGGTGAAGAATTTTAGCGAGTTGGGCCTCGAGGATTTTACTATGATCCGCAAGGCTTACGTTGATCAAGTAACCCCAAAGCTCAATGAGTTCACCAAAATCCTAATTCCACAAAAAGAGGAACCTAAAGAGAAGGAACAAGAAAAAAAGTAGGCAAATATGACCAGCGAAGAGAGACGGAATTTCCTTATTCGTTGGAATAATAATTTCCCGGTGGACAGGTGGTGGAGGGTTAAACACAATATCCCTTTTATGTCATCAGCTCACCGGGAAATTAATTTCTTGGATCAGCTTTTGGAGTTTGAGGAAGACCAGCTATTTGATGAAATGCTGGCAGCGCAAAAGGAAGAAAACAAGTACGTTCCAAATATAGGAGAATTCCTAAAACAGAAATCACCCGAAGAAATGACTCCCGAAGAACGTCAAGAGGCGTGGATTAGGGAAGCACGGGAAGAATTGGCTAACTTACCAAGCGATATATAAAGAGAATGGCAGGAGAAGATAAGAGAATAAGGGTAACGGCCGACACAACGCAGTTAAATCAACTACGTCAGTCCGCTGTCTCTTTAATGCGAGAACTCGTCAACATAGGGCGGGAGTTCACCGGGATCACTTCTGGAAATATTGAACAACTCCAAAAGGAGATTGATTTATTGGAGCAGCGGAATCGGTTGATGCAGGCACCCACTTCTCCTCAGATTGGTGGGGCTCCTTTGGCCGTCCCTACTGGATCAGGTGGAGATATTCCTGGAAATAGTAATGCGATAGCTCAGATATTGAAAGATATCTTGGATGTTGTTCGGGATATGGGTACAAAACAGCCAGACGATGATTCAAAATATTCTCCTACTGGACGTCAGGTTCGTGGCGGGGGGACTGGTTCTGTTGTTGCTGGTATGGCTGCCAGTATGGGTTCTTCTTCTAATATTTATGAGCTCGCTGCTCAAATGGGGGCTATGGTGTTAGGGGCGATGGGTAATACAATCGGGAAAGTTATGTCGGCTGCTGGTGGTGCAGTTGCACGTTCAGGAAATCCGATTGCTATTGGTGCTGGGGCTGTATTAGGTGGAGCAGGGGCTTTATTTGAAGGTCTTTCTGATCCGGTTGCTGCTGCTGTTGGTGCATTGGCTGGTAAATCTATTAGCCTTGCAGAACAGCATGAGAAGAGTGCTATTGGTATATCTCAGGTCCTGGGGGGTGGCATAGGAAGAGGAATGGGTCGTTCTTGGGGTAATTCTGGTTTATATGCCAGATTAGGAATGAATGTCCAAGAGGGGGCTCAAGCCGAGGCTCAGATTTTATCTGGTGGCCGTGGAGCGATTAGTGATTCTGGAAGGTTATTGCAAATCAGCCGTTCTTATGGAATTGATCCGGGTGCAGTAAATAATTTACAGCAGGTGTCTTCTTATGGACAGGGTACAAATACGGTTTCTCTTTTACAGGAGATTTATGGAACTCTTCGTAAGAGTGGCGCAACTGAAGCAGAAATTCGTACCCAGATGTCAGAATATATGAATTTATATTCACAGACTTCAGAGAAACTTTTAGAGCAAACTGGACAGATAGATGGGTATGGTTTGATGGATATGTTTACGTCTCTTAAGACCGCTACTGGTATGGACGTAAAACAATTGAACCGGGTGTTTGAGAGTTTGGTTGGTGCGAATGGTGATAACAATGATCAGATAAAATATATGAGGATGCAGGTTGCCCGTGAAGTTATGCCGGGTGGCGAAAATGCAACTCCTTTTGAAGTGATGGGCTGGATTCAACAGAATCTTTCGAACCCAGATTTCCAGAAAGCATTTTTAGAATATATGCAGAGAGTAACTGGTGGTCCTGGAACTACTGGATATCAGGCTGCTTTACATAATATGGGAATCGGATATGGAGATATGTTTGATTTTTCCCAGACTGGTAGGGGGGTTCAAGAAATACCTGCTGATCAAATATGGGATATAAAATCAAGAGCTGAAGAAATACCTATTCAGAATCTTGCGGGTAGTGTAACGGCTTCTTCTATTGCATTTAGCAATACCTTTACCAGTTGGGGAGAAAAATTAGTTCCTGTCCTTGATTCTGTTATTGATAACTTTACTAAATTTGTAAAGCAATTATGGGATATTGATTTGACTGGTGGTGGTAGCGGTGAGAAATATGAACGACCTTCTGCTACTGATATCCAAGAAACGGCTGCTAAAATTGATGCTTTGACTGAATCAATACAAGAAGCAAATAAATTGACTCGAGCTCAATTAGCTACTAAATATTCTATCAGTGCATCAGATCGGCATAATTATCTTAATCAGGTGATTAAGACCTTAACAACAAAGGATGAATAATGTTACAGAATTATCTATATAGAGGAGCGGATAATATTCCTGTTTCTGAATTTGTTAAAGAAAAATTCCCTGAGCAAAAAGAGGGGAAAGAACAAATGACGGATAAGGATTTTTTGAATTTGAAGCCCATACCAGAAGATAAGTCGGATAAGACTTACCGTGATCTCCCAGAAACAACTAATTTTGAAAATATAGTATCTCAATATACTGAAGAAGAAAAGAAGAAATATGAAGCTGAAATAAAGGCTGAAAATCCACCTTACATTAAGCCCGGGACAAATTTGTTATTAGACACAGATTATATGTTTGTGGATATTCAAGATTTGTTTGGGGATCATTCTTTTTTAAAACAGTACGATTATAGTGCTTTTTGGAATAAGAATCATGAGGCTCTTTTGATGGATAAGTTTTATAAGAGCTGGAGACCATTTAAGGATCGTGATGAGAAAGGTGCTTTTATTGGAGAGAAGAGTAAATATGTGCCTTTTGATTGCAGCCTTATTCCGTTAAATGCCAAAGTTTGGATTTATATTCGTGCTTTGGATAAGGTGTTTAATATTACACCATTTTTGGAGTTTGCCTCTACGAATAAAAATGCAGGTGTTGGGGCTTTTAGTATAAATGTTTCTCCGATGCAGTTGTATGAAGCCGATGAAAATAATGTTATAAATTTTTTCGGTGCTATTGGTATTGGCGGGGATAATATTTATATAGAGAATCCTATTATGTATCTTGGGAAATATATGATGGATTTCTTTGAAAATTATGTGCAGCCAAATGATTTAATTTTTATTCGTTTTGAGGAATTGGGGATGTCCGGAACGGATGGAAAAGAAATTTCTGATGCAGCAGAAAAGACTCAATACAAACAGGGGTATTTGAATGGTTATTTTGAAATCCCAAAAAGTAAGCTATCGACTCAGAATGGGGGTACTATTTGGGATATGATTGGGTTAATTGATTCTTGTAGTATAACTCAAAGAAACACTTCTGTAGATAAAACTGTTAGTATTGTCGGAAGGGATTTCACCAAACTTTTGATGGATGATGCCTCTTATTTTATTCCATTGCAATATGTACAGGGGGATCAGGATCATTGGTTATTTGGTGGCAGTACCGGGGATGGGGTTGTTCGTAGAAATGTAATTTCAGGCGATTTTTCTGAATATTGGTTGGCATACGGATTTAGGAAGATTTTAGAGATTTCATCATTTATTATAAATCAATTATCAAATATTGGTATTGTTCCCGATGATCTTTTTTCTTCATTTGGGGATCGTCGTACTAAGAAATATGAGTTAATCGGCAATAGTCGTCTCAAGGAATCTGATGATGTTGTTAAAGGTGTTTGGCAGATAGTAAATCTTAATGTGGATGAACAATTGGATGAACGTGTTTTGGTGGATGGGTCACTATCTAATTCTCAGGGCACGTTGATTGAGATGCTGAATCGTATTTGTCAAGACCCATTCGTAGAGATATTTGGGGATACTTATACGGATCAATTTGATTTGATTATACGGCAACCACCATTCACGAGAACCGATGTTTATAATGTTATAGATAAAGAGTTATTTATTAATGTTTCTGCTGGTGATGTTTATGAAACTTCTTTAGAGTTTGATGATAGGGCATATTGTATGTACCAACTCCAGGCTCAGAATGCTTTGTTAGGGAATGAGCAGTTTATTTCTATGGTGTATGCTCCAATCGTTTATTTCCCTAAATATGCAGATAGGTTTGGGACAAAAAGGATGCTTATTCCGGATATTTATCTTTCTTGTGATGCAACTCGTTCTGTCCCTAAAGATCGGAATGAAGATGCGTTTCGTAAAGCCTATGTAAACGACTTGTTATTCGCAATAGAGACGACTGTGCATTTACCATTTACTCGTAGAGGTACAATTACGATGAATGGAGATAGAAGGATTAAATATGGGTCATATATTTTATTTGAACCAACTGGAGAATTATTTTATGTTAATGGGGTATCTCATAGTATATCTCTTGGGGAGCAGTTAGATAGAACAACGACTCTTCAAGTGGAGAGGGGGATGTTTATTGATATATTGAAGCAAAATAGGGATTTTGAGATTAAAGATTACGATAGAAATACAGAAATTTATACTGTTGAAGGGGGAGAATTAACGTTACAAAAACCGCCAGTCAATTATAATTATTTTAGTATAGCGAATATTGACCAGATGAAGATTCATATGATGAAATCTGAGAATCTTAAAGGTAAATCTGGATATACTGGTTTGCCGAATTATGGTATGAATGACGAGGTGTTTGATTGGTTTATAAATAGAAAACATATGTCTTATGCGTGGAGTCAGCGAGAAAAGGCAACTAAATAGACCGGATACTGTTGGATTTGGTAATATTCTTATCCCTACTGGTGTAGATAGGGATAAGTTTGTTGCTACCTGTATTCGTAAGAAACGGGTGAGTGTTTTGGATGATCGTGGGGCCGTTGTATATCATCAGTGTTATATAACGAACGAGGCAATTCAGAATGTCTTTTTCCCGGAGAATGTAGGAGAATTAGGCTCTAAAGTTATCTTCACTACAAATATGTACCGCCAGAAGCCGTTCGTCATAGGAACTCTTGATGCGGACGATTACTCTGAGGATAATGGCGAGGGGGAAAAGTTCTTTAGCAGTTATGATAAGGATGGCGGGTTTTTTGTTGGTGGTAGTCCGAAGAAAGGTACGTTATTCTTTAGGCTATTTTCAAAGACCATATCAAAGATTTTTATAAAGAGTTCGGGGAACGAGAAAGCCGAAGTGAATGTAGAGTCTGAAGGGAACGTTAATGTGGCTGCAAATAAGGTGATAAATCTTAATGCCTTTGAGAATTTGCAGATTAATGTTAAGGACGTAAATTCTGATGATGTTGCTACGATTGACGTGAAATCTGGAACGGTTACAATTACTGCCAAACAGACGGTCATAACGAATGCCACACCACAATCGGCAATACCGAATCTTTCTGGAAATTTGAATTGCATTACGAATTGTCCGTTTAACGGGCTTTCACATGGAGTAAATAAGAACATAAAAAAGGGATAATTAATGGCTTCACAATTAGAACAGGATGTAGAGCATCTTAAAGAGACGATTAAGAGTTTATCCAAACCACCTATAAATCTTCGGGCACAGATTGAAGCTATGTTGATGTCTCAACGTGAGATAGCTGAGGAATATACTTATGTGACGAGTGGATATAAGGAACAAGATGAGGCTTCTGGTGGGAATGATGGGCGTAAGACTGCACATTTGATTGTCTATGGCACACCACCGGATTTTGAGAGTTTGGATGATATTGATCCAGATGATAAAACGGTGTATGACAATGCGATGAAATTGGATTCTGCTTTGGGGAATATGTTGGAAGACATGAAGGAACAATTTTTGCAGGCATTGGATGTGTTATCTGCTCAGGCGGGAGCACTTGTTCAGAATGTTGCAGAATTAGGGACGGAAGCAGGTATGGCAGCAGCAGCGACAGCAGGGTATTTAGCAACCATTCCTCCAAATGCTGGGGGTGCTGCATTTGCAATGTTTAATTTCAATGCGAAGATTTTGACTCTCGCTACGTCGCTATCTCCATTAATGATGGCAATATCTCCACTTGGATTTTTACAGTTTTTTGTAGTATCTTCTTCTATATCTGCTGCGGAAGCTGCGATTGATAGTGTAGTAGTGATGATAGATACAAATTTGCAGGCTATTTCTAATATCAGTGTTCCGATGCCGTAATGGTCAAATTGAAAATAAAAACCCGGTTAGGGTTGGCCTTTCATAAAATTTTGACTATATTTATAAGAAAGTTAGGAACATGAGCATTCAAGTATCAACAAATAGATATCAGAGGTTGTTAGGCCAACTCGGAAGGGCTGGACTATCTGCCTTATATCCAAATGATTTTGAGGCTTATATCATAGGTTTGGAATTGACTACATGGGATGGCAAAACGATTGATTATTTGGCCTTCCCGGTTATGCCTAATTCTATCCAACAAACGGAACCGAAACGCACCACGATCAAACAGACTGGGAATGGTGTTACGGCTCTTACGATTGGTACGTTTACCCCTAAAGAAATTACGATAAGGGGGAATTTCGGCCGAAACTTTAAGATTTTAGCTGGCCGGGCCTTTTCTGGATTCAGTAAGCCGACTTATTCCATCCAGAGTGGAAAACGTACCATAGAATCTCTTCATGATACAAATACAACGGCCAAATTTAATCCTTTTGATTTTGGGATTAAAACTGGTTACGGTGTGACCAAGATGTTGCAGGCAATGATCGATAAAAGTAACGGTCTGGATAGCAACGGGAAGCCGTTTATGTTGTATTTTTATAATATGGCTCTTGGTGAAAATTATCTGGTTAAGATACCATCTAACGGATTCAATCTTAATCAGTCAATGAGCTCTAATATGATTTGGGAGTATTCGTTGACGATGGTTGCAGTTGCCCCGCTGAATTATGTTCTTGGGAATGCAAAATTGAACCAGAATAGATTGACGTTGGCTGCTACCAGTATAGTTCAAACCGGGGTCCAACAAGTTGTTTCAGATATCTTTTCAAACATACTTTAAATGAGTGTTATAACAGATAAATTTTATGAAGTGACAGGGTACGACATAGAGTCGTACTTTAATCGTTTTATAGAGTTTATAAATACTCAGTATCCTAAACTGGTGAATTATTACGAGGGTGGTACTTTGGATGCAGCATCGTTTGATGAGCTCACTTACCTCTTAAAAGAATCCAATAAGATAGAAGGTATTTTTGAAATGTTTAGTGATAACCTGCTGACTTTGGATATGTGGCAGGTTCTGGACACATTTGAGGACGCATTTGAAAAATTGAATACGGCTTCTAATTTGTCCCGGTGGTTAAAGAGCTCACGTGTTTCTATATATTCATCCGAGGTGGTTGTTTCCCAGATGTTGAGGACAGGTGAGAATTTTGAGATGGCTGCATCTAATTATGATAAGCCTGACCCCCAGAATGACTGGGTGGATATTACGGTGAATAACACCATAGCAGAGGATGAATATGATTTGGATGGTGGCACACGTTACAAGATGAATTTCCAGAACAGCGGAACTCATGGTGTAGATAACGTGATCGATAGTCTTGATAATCAGCTTATTCTTGGTAAAGATATTGCAAAGGAATGGGTGATTGAAAAAGATGCTGATGGGGTGTGGGATTTGCGTACAGTAAAATTCCAAGAAGCATGCAAACAAGCGTTCGGAATATTGACCAGCACGATGCAGGGGGATATTCCAGAGTTCGTGGATTTGGGTATCGCTAAAGAGTTGATAGGGTCAAGTCAGGCGATGATAGAATATCCAATCTTATTCAAGAACCTTTCTAATTTGTTTGCTACTGATAGCCGTTGGAAGGATTTGCGGTTGATGGAAATGAGTATAGTGGAAGACAGTCTGTTTATTGAGGTGCAGGCGACCACGATTTTAGGAGAAAAGTATACAACGAATATTCCGTTATCTAATTCAAAATGATTACAAAGTTAAATAATACGATATCAAATCTTAAGAGTCTGTTCATAGAAACGTTTTTGAACAAGACGAGTAAGGTGTCGGATGTGAGCGACGGTTCTATTACGAATGCAACGGCTCACGGTGCTGCGAAGTTGGCACAGAAGACAATCAAAGATGTGGCGATCGTAGAGGCCCAAATTTTTCCAGATACTGCCTCTGGCGAATACTTGGACCGTGCTGCACAGTTATTCGGTGTATCTCCCCGAAAAGGGGCTTTACAGTCTTCTACATATGTGAGGGTTCGTGCAGAGGGTGCAGCAACATATTCGGCCGTTGACGGTTCCTATTTTGTGAACATGAACGGGATTCGTTTTAACATTTTGGGAGATGGGGTTGTGCTGTCTATTCCGGCTGGTGGTGGCTATGGATATATCCCCGTTGTAAGTGATATGACCGGGTCTATTACCAATGTTGCAGCAAATACGATCTTGACAATGTCAAATCCTCCGTTGAATCATGTGGAATGCACCAATGAATATCAGGCGATAGGTGGTCGGGATGAAGAAGATGACGAAATGTTCCGTCGCCGGATCAAGAATAATAACAACGTTTTGAGTGCAACAACGGCTCAGAAACTGTTGCAAACCATGCAAGAGTTCAACCCAAATATCTTAAAGATATTGAACACGGGGTTAAATGAAGAAGATTCTATCCATATTCTGGTGGCGACTCAAAATGGTGCATTACTTACTCCAGATGAGTTGAAAACTTTGACGAACCAGATATCCCCTTATTTGTCTCTGGCAGATTTGGACTTGTATGGTAATTCCATCGGTGTGGATTTAGCGAATTTTGGATGGTATTTCGTGGGAAGCGGTGCGAATATTGATGATGGTACTGGTGTGGATTTCCGGGTTAGTTTAGACTCTACTTTGGATTCTGAAGATATTCGTCAACGTATCCAGATTTCTATGACGAAATATTTGGATTTCCGTAACTGGGAACCGGGAGATAAAATCAAATGGGATGACCTGCTGCGTATTGTTAAGAATACTTCTGGAGTGATAGAGTGCCCAAATACTTCGTTTTACCCAAATACGGATGAAACTCCGAACCCCTACCAGTTACCGAGGATAGGGAAATTCATTATGAGAGATTTAGGTGGAAGAATTATGTATACGGATCAATTGACTCCGGTATTTTACAGCAATTAAAAATTAAAGATAAGATGATTAAATTACCTTTAGATCAAAATGGTTATCCGGTGCTAATTTTAGGGATCGGAGAATGTCAAGATAGTACCGGGGGGAAGATAACTCCAGTAGGAGATGTAATGCGTTTGGCAGCTAATGCAGCCTCACGAATTTGGTACTATCCCTCTACAGAGGTAAAGGTTGGCCCGGGAATGTTGTTACCCGGAGGAGCGATTGAATATTTCGCTATTACAACTGGATGGACGCTTGAAATTGAAGGAGACGTAAATGTAATGACTCTGTAGGGATGAAGCAGATGATTTTCATAAACTGCATGATCTCTGGATTTGTGTCTATTTTCGCCCCTATCCAATATCTCTGGCTGTGGATGGTTGCTTTTACGATGCTGGATTTTTTGACTGGGTGCTGGGCTGATCTTCGTAGAGAACACAAGAAAGGGAACAAGTGGTATTTTCAGAGCGATAAAGGATGGTGGACGATCATAAAAGTTACGTTTGAGATTGTTGCCGTTTCTGGTGTATGGATTTTAGAGAATCGCCTGATTGGAAATCATGAACCGTATTTTACAAAATTTGTAACGGTGTTTATTTGCGGAATTGAGTTTTGGTCATTTCTGGAAAATGCTGGGGATTTGTCAGAGGCTGCTATATTTAAGAAGATAAAGAAATTTACGATAAGTAAAGTTTCTCAGGAGATAGGGTGTGAAGAGGAAGATATAAAAGAGTTGTTGAACGACGAAAAATAAAGAGAAAGATGCCTAAACGGGTTCCAGTACATACAGTCTATAATAAGACCGTTTTTTCTCGGTTCTTTGCTTCGGATAGTCCTGAGGTGATGAAGTGGGCGAATAACGTGTTGGAGAAAGTAAAGTCCAGCGGGATTTTACCTATTTATGTAGACAAGAATACTGATGATTATTCGGAGTTTTGGGGGGCGTTGTGTGAGTTCTTTGCCTATATTGTGATATATGCTAGGCAGTATAAACATGTCCCAACACAGCCGATATTATTCAGGGAATTCCTGGATCAGCGTGGATTGGTGACTACTGGTGTGAATACTAATGGACACCGACAAGAATTGTTTAAGAATTTTATGGATGAGTTTGCCAAACGAGGCACTCTCCAGATATTCTACCGAGCCCCGTTTTATGTGTATCAGGGCGAGTATGCTACTGCTCCAGCAAACCCTCATGATAAATACGCCTATTGGAATACCGAAGAGGAACAGGGGTATATGTATAATGAGGAAACCGGGGAATGGGAACCGATCACATTAAATGACGGAGAGTTTTTACGGTTGATAGGTTGTCAAGATAACGAGGAATTTATTGCAGCCCTTTTGAATCCATCTAATACAGGATGGTGTATAGGTTGGAGTTCCCCTACATGGGATACGACCCAGACGATTTTGAATGTCAATAAGGATTATGAAAATACGATTGACGTTGAAGATATAGAGAAATATCCTGTTACGAGTGGCGTTGTAAAATCAGCCCCGTTTGGTGTTAATATGTTGGAATTTTCTGGTTCAGGCGATGTCGGTATACAATATGACGGTAAGACCGATAAGATGCAATTATGGGCCTTTGAATTGGATTATGAAATTTCGTTCCGGTTTATGCCTATGGAATCTCAGGTTACGTTGGATTTTGGGGTGGATGCTTATCATTTGGGGGTTGATGGAAATAATATTCCGCAGTTTATAAAGATAACGAATGGCTTGCTGAGTGCAAAAGACGGTTCCTGGTTGGATTCATTTTCTGGTGGATTCCAAACGTTTAATGTAACACCTCAGGAAGAGTATTGGTTTAGGGGGGTGATGAAGAATACTTCTGCTTCTATAGATGATGAGGCATGTTTGAATTTTCCAAATAGTACACCATTGATTGCATTTCCGGTGATGACGAATTTTTGTCCACGGATATTGCAGAGAAGGACTTCCAGCTCTCAACCGTTTTATGTTTATGATTTAAAAATAAAGCCGAGATTATTACCGTTTACACAAGGATATTTCGGTAAGAAGAATATTATATTGGTATACGGGCCAAATAATTCTAAGTTATCTACTTTAGAGGTGGAAAATTTTACTAAAGATAATTTATTTAGTTATCGTAATTTGTTAGTATTTAATAAGTTGAGTAGTAACAATTACTTGAATATTTTACCCTTCTCGATAGAACTGAATACCGCTGGTGACGCGCAAGAGTTACAGATCGTGAGCAATACTGAATGGAAAATTACATAAAGTCGTAAGATATGTCAAAATTGAATATTTACAGAAATACGTTTCTGGAAAAAGAGGAATTGAACAATTTCCAAAATTTTTTGAGTCGAACGGTTGCTCTCAGTGTTATATCCGAGGCTTCTATTTCGTTTGGTATTGTGCCCCCTGGAAATGGATCATACGATAATTTTACGATTACGGTGTCTGATCCGAGTGGAGTCATTTATGTAGTTGGTGGATTAATCTTTGATTCTAATCATAGATTGGTTGACGTACCTAATCAGGAGATGAATTGCCCGATAGGGACAACATGGTTGGAAGTGGGATACCAGCAAAGGAATTATGAGGACGGATATGTTAAAATCGGTTCAGATGGTTCTATGACTGTTATGGCTGGTGGTAATATAGATTTTACGACCATCCTACGTGGACAGGCAGCGAATACTCCGGTTGCAGTACGATTCTTTAAGGGGTACGATAGTGCAGGTAAAGAAATTGCTGCAAATAACTCTGGAATTTACGAGGTACGGACGGTAACGAACGCAACTATGGCTTCTATCGTTTCGTCTACTGTTCCTCCTGTAAATGAGGAAAATCTCCGGATGATCGTGCTCGGTACAATACCGATGAATTACGATTTCTCGGATGACCAGAAAAAGGGGCTTTATTCTTACGATAGTTATGTGTACAAATTTGTACCCGAGGTTATTGATGGTCAGCAGCCAAATCATCAGATAGATGGTGGAATTTTTATTAATCGGATTATTGCTACTGGAACAACCGTTGCTCTGAATGACAAAAGATCTGATTATTGGGGGTTAGGTGCGATGAGTGGTGCTGCTGGTGGTGATTTAGATGGTTCCTATCCGAATCCAACTATAAGAAAAGGTGCAGTGACCGCCGATAAAATTGCTCCTAATGCGGTTCTTTCTGCAAATATAGCAGATGGGGCTGTTTTGGGTTCTAAGATCGTGAGGAATGCGATTTCTACTGACCATTTACAGAATAAGAGTGTTACTCAAGCAAAACTCGCTGACCTTTCGGTAGGTGTAGCACAGTTACAGAATAATTCTGTTATTACGGACAAAATTGCAGATAATGCAGTTACGACGGCTAAAATATATCCTAAAAGTATTACAAAGGATAAGCTCGCTGACGGCATATTCCAGGAGAATATGTTTGATTATATATTCCAGGGCCAGAATAAAACGGTTGCCGGGTGGCAAAATGATTTTCAGCAGGCAAAGAATATCCTTGTGAAGAAGGGAACGTGGGATTTCGAGGCCGATACGAACCTGTTATTTTCTTCGGATGTTTTGATTTTCTTTGAGGTGGGTGCCCAATTTATTTGTACACTTACTGCGGACAATACGGCATTCATGAATTTCACAGGGATCACCTCTACGATAATAAATGGCAACATTGCTGTCGCAAATACAGGCGGTGGAACGAATACTGCTGTACAGGGGTTGAAAGCCGGGTTCAATATGTATGTGGCAAATAATGGCTCTGGATCGTTGGTAGGGTACCGGAAATGTAGCAACCTTTACAGCTGCCAGATGAAAGTCTCCTCTAATGGTGGTAATGCGTATTGTTTCTATGAATGTAATAATCTTTACAACTGTTTAGCAGATGCAGGAACTTCTTTGGCGACTGGGTTCTATGGAGTAAATGCGAATGGGACAGGTATGTATCTGTCAGGGTGTTCTTATATTGGGTCATCTATTGCTTTTAATGGGTGTACGCAGATGAATCTCTGTGATGGTGGTGCAGGTACAATTTCTGGATGCAAAGGGGTGATGTCGTGTAAAGCGACTAACTTTACAGCAAGTTATCCGGGTATTAATTCTACGACGAATGCCTGTGAGGATACGGCTAATGGTGGGTATAACTGGAAATATGGCACGACACCACCTGTTCCACCACTTACAGCTATTACGATTTATTTGCATATGGAATATAATTATCCAGAACCCCCCTTTGTGTTTCCAACTCAATTTTGGGTTATTTCCAGTGAATCCCCGGATTCACATATAAATTTAGGAGGGGGGCAGGCACATTTTGAATATACATATCATTTTGATTCAACTGCCGAGTCATTTGATCATACATTTTCTATTTATGGAACTAATACAAAATCAGATATTATGGAATATGGGGGGAGTACAGATATAACTGGAGGAATTGAGGCTCATATAGTTAGTGCAGGTTGTTATGTTGGTGGAAATCAAGTTTCGGAATATAATGGTTGGAAAATTACTATAATTGCATCTTAATTATGGCATTTAGAAAAATATTAGGTTATAAGGCGTATAGTCGGATGGGAGCAGGAACACCATCTGTTCCACCCTATACTCCTGTGAAATGGGTTAAGGGAACAGGGTCTGCAATAGATACCGGGATAAAACCGACAATCAATACAGAAGTATATTTTGAGTTATTTATTCCATCAAGAAATTCTGGAAAATATATGAGCTATGAATTTGGTAGTGAGAACCCAAATTATAGTCCCAGCGAAATTAGATCTTTTTCATTTCAGTATTTTACTGAAGCGAATTCCACCGGGTTTATTGATACAGATTTTATTTATTATTATGGTAATAAGTGTAAAGTTGGGGTTAGTAAGCCGAATGGTGGTCAAATCAATACATTTAAATTCAATAAAGATGGTTTTTGGTTGAATGGTAATTTTATTGTTGCTCCGGAACCAATACCCGTTGAGGACCCTGTTCCAGAAAATTTGAATATTTATTTAATGGGTTGTAATGGGTCGAAAATAAATTACACGGATGGGTATTATGGATGGGTATCAGCATACATAAAGGACGAAGACGTTTTGTTAAGGGATTTTAAGGCTGCTAAAGATAACGACGGAAAATACTGCTTTTACGATCTTGTCTCTAAACAGTTCTTTTATCCAATTTCAGGTAACTTAACGGGTGAGGATTTACCCTAAAAATATAGAGTTTTATGGCGAAAGCGGATTGGTGTTTAGTTAGTCCCACAACGGGAACGGAAGATACTGTTGTTGCTGTTTCTGGTCGGGAAACTCACACAGGAAGAGTCACTCGTGCCACTCAATTAACGATTAACACTACATATGGAACCCCGTCAATTCAAAAGATTGTAGGGGTTACGCAGGATTTTACTCCGGTGTTTATAAAGACTTCAAATCTTACGATCGGAGCGACTGGCGGTACGTTGTTTGTAACGGGAACATCTAATTCCACTCGGTTGACATTTTCAGCGAGTGGAATTGTGGCTCCGGTTCAGTATTATGTGAATAGTAGTACGGCGACTTCTGGTGTAGATATTCCTGGTGATCCCGGGGCAACGGCACAATATAATTGGAGGGCACAGGTAGCAATACCCGTGAATAATACGATTTATGAGCGTGAATTTAGTGTGACGATTGTAGCGTTTGGGGTAGCAAATCCAGCCGTTTGCATCATAACACAGGAAGCGGGAGCTCCTACTTTGGTAGCTGATCCGGATAGTATTCAGTTGCCGACGAACGGTGGTACACGTTCTTTCCAGATAACTTCTAACACAACTTGGAAAATTTCTTAATATGGCGAAGCCAGCTTGGGTAACATTAAATAAGAATTCAGGAGCCTACAATGAGCAGGTAGATGTTTCGGTAATTACTTATACCGGGCGTGTGAATCGTGGTGGTGCGTTGGATATCGTAACTGTTGACGGTTCCCCGGTGGCTTCTGAGGTTGTAGATTTGGCACAGGATTCTCCTGGCCTTCTTTTGATCCCCTATACACAATCTTTAGAGGTTGGCTGGAATGGCGGTTCGTTTGCAAATGTTATGGAATGGGCGACGAATTCTCCTTCTGTGATTGGTGGGACTCCAACGGCTGGTTCTACATGGGAATTTGTTTACAATGGTTCTATTTATCCGGTTGCAACTGGTATTGTATTCCCCGGCGATCCGGGGCTTGTTGGATTAGTTACAGGGAAATTTAATGTTACGATACCTGCGAGTAATTTATTAGCGGATAGGATTATTTCTATGCCGATGTCTACGACTTTTAGATCAGGAAATTTGACAAGGACTTTTAATGTAAAACAAACCGGGCGTCCAGCATATTTGGTTCTGGAGCCTGCATCACTTTCTTCTGAAGCGAATACAACACATACCAGTTCATTCACTATAAAATGCAATGATGATTTAGTGTGGAGTCAAGTAAATTCTTTGCCAGCGTGGATGACGTTAGCAAAGAGTTCTGGGACAGGTGGTACGTCTAATAGTGTTACTGTACAGCAAAACGATTATCTTGCAGCACGTTCTTATGTCCTGTTGTTTAAACAGACAGGCGGTGACGAGGTTCAAAAAAGTTTTCCGGTAACACAAGTAGGGTCGCCATTACGAGTTTCATTCACCCCTACTTCTCAAGAATTAGAGTACAATGATTTAGCGGAGAAAACTGTTAATGTAAGTACGAATCCAGATAATACATGGACGATTAATTCCAAACCAGATTGGATTGATATTACGAGTGGTGGTTCTGGTGCGACTGGAAATAGAGTTATAAAATATAAGGCTAATCAATCGAATCCAAATACAACACCTCGCACTTCTGCCATAGTTTTGAGGAATTCTACAAGTGTTTTAACTGGATTTGAGATTACTCAAAAGAAATTACCTGCATTCGTTATTTTGGACCCCACGAGTGTAAATGTTCCAGCGACTGGTCAAACGGTAAATATTCATGTGGACTGTGCCCCTGGAATTGAGTGGACTGCTGTGTTTAATAAGGGAACGTTGAACACAGCACAGATTACGCAAAGTTCTGGAGTTGGTCCGGGATATGTGACGATTATTGTCGGTAATAGTAAACAAGAGACAGCCGGATCAGGGTCTGTAACGGTTACTCAGCTTACTGAATCGGCTACTGCAACTATTACTCAGAATGCAGGTGTAAAAGTGTATAGCGAGATTACGATTACCGCTTATAATTACCCAACGGCGACAGCAGCCGGAGGAACCATCTCACCTAATTATGGATATAGCCAGACGTGGACTTGGAATGGTGTTGCTGGGACTGGTGGTGCTATTACGACCGGGGCCTCTTTATCGTTTTCTGGTGGTAGAATAAATACGTCTAATGGAAATGCTTCGGTAACTTCCAAGGGAACGAGTATTTCTAATCAGACTACGTTTACGACGGGAACTATGACCGTGAGGATGAATGGAAAGTCGGCTTCGGCTTCTGCTGCTGTTCCTCAGGCTGGTAATTATGTGGTTGGATTGTCTCTTTCTGGGGGTGCTATTAGTTATGCGAATATTTCTGCTGGAGCAACAAGTGCATCACCTACCATTACAGGAAGTACGAGAAATTTTACTTTTTCGAGTGGGTCTACTACAACTGTTACTCCTTCTGCTACATATGGAACTGACTCTCCTGATCCAGAAAACTGGGTATTAGGTTCTGTTCAAAATGGGTTTACAGCAGTTAATTCTACGACTGGAGTATTAACAGCCACTCATCGAGGAACAACCATTGGTCCTGCGAGAACTTCTGGTGTTGTTACCAGAAAAATAACCGTTAGATGGATTCCTACTGCTGCTTATAATAGTGCTGGAACTATTGTTGCTACTGCGTCTATGACCGCTACCTGCACTCAGGACGAGAATGCCAGGAACCTCAGTTCGATTAGAATTGCCGCTTATGCTGCTGATGCTACCTGGGTCCAACCTGCGGACTGGGGGGCGGTCCCTGCCGGAGGAGGCTATATTAATTTTAGAAGATATACAACTTATTTATATACTTCCGGTTCAACCATTGAAGAAAAGAACGGTGCTGATGGGGATAGGTCAGGAATGGTTCTTTATGAAGGCGGTGAATGGATGGAAGCCTGGGGAAATGGCGGGTATCACGTATTGTCTCGAGGAATAACTGTTGGTGTGAGAAGACGCGGAACGATCTATTGGACCTATGACGGACTTACTTCTAACCATTTATCATTATATCAAAATGAGAATTTAATCACTAAATTAGAAGCCGGGGTAAATGATACCTCACTAGCTACGGTTCATTTTTACTATACAGGAAATCCAATAGCAGCCTCTGGTGGAACAGCTACTGCAAATGGCAATGGTAAAGCTACAGCTACTTTTTCTAGTGGTGGCATAGCAGGTTCTCAATCTACCAATTCATGGGGAGGTACTCTTAGTTTCTCAAGAACTTTTACTATGGCTACTGGTAATGGGTTTTCTATAAATACCAGTAGTGGGAATGTTACTGCTGGTAGTAGGGGAGCTACAATAGGAGGAGTTATTACTTCACCAGTTATTACTTCTACTCTTACTGCTACTTTTGTTTACCCATCATCAATGAGTAAACCATCAGTAACCTCTACTTTAAATGGTACTCAAAATGTCTATCAGGCACAAAACAGATTACTCAATGGTGATCTAAATGGTTCAAACAGTGATTTTAAAGCTACATGTACTTTACTAGCTAACCAACTTACTGCGGCTGGTGGATCAGCTACTTTTGGTGGTAGTGCAAGTCATACCCGTACATACTATACTCAATATGATTCTGGTACTTATGGGCCATATACTAAAACTGTAACGGATAGTATTAGCTTATCCATGGTTGGTAATGGGAACAGTAGGTTTAGCTTTGCTAACTCAGTAGCTACCCATTCCAGTATGACCACTAATATTACTACTGACACAGTAACTATTAGATGTACAAACTCTGCTAACTCTGGTACTTATCATGATGCTTCAGCAAGTGTATCTAATTCTGTTGGGGCTTGGGTTGATACTGGTATTACTGCTTATGGAACTCCGAGTATATCTATTGGATCAGGGTTAACCGCTGCGGGTGGTTCTGCAACTGTATCTCATAGCGTATCTAATACTATGGGCCAAAAAAGAACTTATACTTCCGGTTCAACAGATACTCAATCGGTATCCAGAGCAGGAACTACCACGATAGCGCTAACCGGAAACGGAAATAATAGGTTTAGCTTGTCTGGGAATATTATTTCTCATAGTAACATGACCACTAAT